>Ga0209659_1001042_pt1 | contig 16697 bp, 28 predicted proteins | sample SaaInlLV_10m_DNA_FD_184658 | JGI IMG/M metagenome (GOLD analysis project Ga0209659, IMG submission 184658) | Marine microbial communities from expanding oxygen minimum zones in the Saanich Inlet - SI072_LV_10m_DNA (SPAdes) (version 2) | ecosystem: Environmental > Aquatic > Marine > Intertidal... | reverse complement strand
CCTGTTAGAACAGCGCACAATTCTCGACTGCGTGAAGGAAGGTAAGCAGGCACCCACCGCTCGTCTTCGATCCGCAGTTACCACAGTCGAAGAGATTATCGACTCACACGAAGAAGTCGTAGAAGGATACGCTGGGTTCCCCATCGAGAAAGAACTCATCACTAAGAACAAAGGTAAGTTCAAAGATGATCGTAATATTGGTAGAGTGATCTCCCAAGGTGGTCAGTCAATGGTCATCACAGGTAAGAAAGCTGATGGTCGTTATTCTGTTGTAGGTAAGAAAGGCGAGAAGACTGCTAAGGCACCCGAAGACATTGGTTTGAATATGCAGAGGGAGCATATTGATATCGATGATCTGCATCAACAGATGGTCGAAGGTATGAAGGCAGCACGTAAGAACGTTGGTGCTGATTCTTGCTGGGATGGTTACAGTGCAAAGGGCACAAAGAAGAAGGGCGGTAAGGAAGTTCCTAACTGTGTCAAAGAAGAAGAACTAGACGAACTCTACAAGGGTAAGCACGGTCAGTCTGAGAAAGAGTATCAGGACAGTCGCTCTGACGGTGGCAAGATGATCTCTGGTGACAGCAAGCACAGTGGTGCTGCATACTCACACCGCTCCTTTAAGGGTGTCGGTAAACCTGCTAAGCCAGGTGAGCGTCAGAAGAACCAGGGCAAGATGGACAGAGGCACCCGTGCTGATATTGCATACCGTAAGGCAAACCTTAAAGCAAAGAACGAAGAATTTGATGCACTCGTCAACGAGATTATTCTTGATGAAGCATTCGATGATTATACATTTGAAGAACTGCATGACATCTGTGTAGAGGCACTTAACGAACTCGACATTGATGATCTCCATGAAACCTTTGCTATCCTTGATGATATCGAACTGCTGACTGAGGTTACCAGTCCTGCTAAGGTTAATGCTCTTCGATTGAAGGACAAAGCATCTGCTGCTTCTGGTGAAGGTCAGAGTGCTGGTAGGGATGCTGGTGCTGAGGCACGTAAGCGTCTTGGTGATAAGAAACCTGAGGCAAAACCTGAGGTTGGAGCACGACGCGAGAAGATGAAAGCAGCATTGAAGTCTGCTGGTTCTGTTGTTAAGAAAGGTTTGAAGACGGCAGGTGCTGCTGCATCTAAGGGTGCTGGTTATGCTGCTGGCGCTGCTGGTCGTGCTGCTAAGGGTGCTGCTAGTAACTTCAAGAAAGGTTATGAGCGTGGATCCCAAGGATCTAGTGGTAGTAGTTCTACCTCGTCAGTCTCCTCTGGTTCTACTAGCAACAATAGTGGTGGTTCTACTAGTTCATCCAGTAGTGAACCACGTACTAGACTGCGTGACAAGATCAAGTCTGGTATCAAGAAAGTTGTGGGCGGCGTGGCACGTTCGGTTTCTCGTGGTGCTCGTGGCGTAGCAAGACGCATGGGTGAAGAGACTACATATTCATGGCGCGATAGTATGGGTCTAGACCAATGAAGGACTCCCAAGTAAAACAAAATATTACTACCACTCAGAAGAAAGGTAACGTAATTATCAATCCTAAAAAAGAAGATCTCATGTCTGAATCACTAAGAAAAATTGTTCGCTCGGAGGTAGAATCTCTTAGAGAATCTGCTAAGAAGAAAGCAAAGAACATCAAGGCCGCCAAGGCAGGTAAGCGTTGGCAGGATTCTGATGGTGACGGCAAGTGGTATGAACCTGGTCAAGATGTTGCCGTTAAAAAGGAAGAATGTGAAGCACCTGCAAAATCATCAGTTGATGACTCTGAGTCTAAGGCAAAGAGTAAGGAACGTATGAAGCAGAAGATGATGCAGATGACTCAGGACCATGATGCTAAGCGTTCTGGTAAGAGTGTAAAGTGATTAGCGAACTGAAATCTTCTCTTCTTGGCGACAAGAAATATATGGAGAAGAGAGCAGAGTCTGAAAAGAAGCACAAAGAACAAGACGCTCGCATGAAATATGGCAAGCGTTATAAAGATTTTGTGAAAAAGGATGACGATGCTCCTACTAAAACTAGTAAAGGTGTCCGTGCTCTCCATAAAGGAAAGTGGGGATACATGAAGGATAGGAAGTTTACAGCAGACTAGAAACATATATAGTATAGTTTGTGTGATCTATTATGTCCTTCCTACTTCCTTTGGCATCCAAAGTTATTGATGCTGCTGTTGCTAAGATTCCCGATGATGCAGAACTTGGTGAGAAACTAATTGATATTTGTTTGCTTATTCTAGGTAAAGCAGTTAAGTTGACCAAGACTACTGCCGATGATGAACTACTTGCTAAGGTTGCATCTGCAATCCAAGCACGATGACACTTCGAGACTGATCCAAATGGGTCGGTCTCCTTTTTTATAAATAATTCATAAGACACACGACCTTTCAGGAATTCAAGAGACATGGCTGTATTTGGAAAACTAGACGCCAAGGCAATGGGCACTGATGTTGCCGTTACTAATGGCGATGCCACTGTTACTACTGCTGGCGACTTCACTAATGCATCTGACAACCTAGTTGTTGTTGGCGATGTGCTAGAAATTTCAGGCGTTGCTTACATTGTTAAGCAAGTTACTAGTGCAACTGCTCTGGAATTGCACAAAGCATATGCAGGAAGCACAGCAACCATTGCTGCCGCCGCTGCTGTACGCAGAACTCCCCCTAAGGCAGTTGCTGAGTTTGTGATTAAGGGTGGTGATAGCAACTCCTACGACCTGGTGTTCGTTGACACCACCGAGATGCTGCTCGCAGAGAACAAGTCTCGCGGTATTACTGGTCCTGGTTGGTGGCAGTATCGCACATTCACCACTGCTGCTGGTGACACTAAGCATAAATCTGAATGCCTTGCATTCGTCCATGCTGCTGCTGGCGCTGCTGGTGACGACGCTGATGACACCATCGTTGCTGACGTAGCATCTGCTGTGACCGTTACAGTTCAACCTGCTGCTTCCACATCCTCCTCTGGTGCGGGTACGTTTACTCTTACCACTACTACCACAGGAACACCTGGTGCTCTTGTATATGTCTGGCAGCGTCAGACAACAACTGGCAAGCGTTGGACCAACGTCACTGCCTCTCTTGACACTGGTGTAACTTATGCAGACTTCACGACCGCAACTCTTGCTTACAGTGGCCTCGCTGCTGACACTCTGGACGGTTATAAGTATCGCGTCAAGATTACCTCAGCAGGTGGAACGGAAGAAGTCATCACCGATGGCGCAGCGACCCTGACATTCGGTACTTGATGATATAACTTTGTTATGAGATTTGATGAACTAAACGAATCTAATCACTTGATGTTTGCCATCAAGTATTATGAGAACCCCCATTCAGTAACTGTTGATGACTTCATGGAAGACATGAAGAAGTTTAAGTACCTTAAACGGTTACTTAAACGATATGTATCCACGGGGGTTCTCCGAACCAATCTAATATTGAATCATTTAATTATACTATATAATGTGTTTGGTGATGGAACATTACCTTTACTAATGTATAAACTAGAAAGGGAATACTGGTCAGTCCTTAAAACCTTTCTAATTTATATCAACAGATACCCTACTACGGGTGAAGGATGTTTTGAACATGTTGATATAGATGATCTAGCAAAACAGTTATTGGATGACCTGTGATTAACGAAGACGCTCCTACTAATTCAGTTGGCACTGGTGCTGAAACTGCATTACCACCATCTCATGAACCTCCTGGACTCACACGTCTTACTAGGCGTAAGGTAAAGAAGCGTAAGTTTGAGAAGAGTGTGGACCAGATGCTGACAACTGAGAATGTGGATAAGAACTATCTTCCATTTAGAGTGGCATTTGATGACGGACAGACTGACTTCATTTTATATGGGAAGTCGGAATCGCAAATTAAAATTGAACTGAGAAAGATCTATCGTCCAGAAATGGCGAAGAAGTTTAAGGTAACCAGACTTTATCCTAATCAAGTTATTAAATTCTATTGGGATAAACGTCAACAAGCACTAGGACACTAATTATGTCAGACATTAACTCCGCCATTCTAGAAAGATTGGAAAGAGTAGTTGATTCGTTACAGGATAATTCTGTAAAGATGGGTCAACTACTTGCTGTTCATAATGAAAAGATAGCAAAGCAAAGTGAAGTCGATGGAATTCTATTTGAAAAAATAGATAGACTTCATTCAGACCTCAATAAAGAGACAGACACAATCAAGAAAGGTTGTGAGAGAGACATCCGTCTTGTAGATGAAAGACTCAGGATGATGGAGAAAAAGATGTGGTCTATCTTTGGTGGTCTTGCTGTGATCTCATTCCTGGTTAGTGTGCCAGGTCAAAGACTGCTTAGGTCATTGACACCTGATGATCCATCTGCTATGGTAGGTACCACGGTACTGGGCATGATTGATGCTGGACGAGATTTACGTCAACAGAATGAGTTGGCGGTTAGACAAGTTCAAGAAAGTCAAAGACGGACTGTATAATTTTAGATGCCCCTACTGTGGGGACTCCTCTAAGCACAAGAACAAAGCGAGGGGATACTTTTTTGTCATGAAGCAACGCATGGTCTTCAAGTGTCACAACTGTGGCATGGGTAGAACGCTTGCTAACTTCCTGAAAGATCAGGATCCTAACACATACTCAGAGTATCAGTTAGAGAAGTATAGAAACAATGCTACTGGCAAAGCAAGTACAGTAGAGAACTTTGTGGTGCCTAGTAGTAAACCACATTTCAGTAAGAAACCTACATCAGGTTTGGTCAATATCAAAGACCTAAATAATGAACATCTCGCAAAGAAATATCTGCTAGATCGTTTGATCCATGAGGAGAAATTAGGATGTTTTTATTATGCAGATAAATTCAAACGATGGGTTAACACCCAGAAGCAAACGTTTGACTCCTTGCAAAACGATAGACCTAGAATTATTATCCCTCTCATTGGTGAGGATGGTATTTGGTTTGGTATCCAGGGTAGATCTCTGGCACCAACAAGCACGTTACGATACATCACCGTGATGTTTGAAGATCGTTTGAAACTATTCGGTCAAGATCAAATCAACCCTGAGCAAACAGTTTATGTCACAGAAGGACCATTCGACTCCACTTTCATTAGCAACGCTGTCGCTATGTGTGGTAGCGATGTTGACAACAGCACTCTACCTTATCGATCTAGGGTCTGGGTCTTCGACAACGAACCGAGGAACCGACAGATTGTTGATAGAATTGAGAGAACGATCAATACCAACGACCCCGTAGTTATATGGCCTAAGAATGTAAAGCAAAAAGATATCAATGATATGGTACTATCAGGTCTTGACCCTAGTGCTATAATAAGAGACAATACCTATCAAGGTTTAGAGGCAAAACTTAAACTAACAGACTGGAAAAAAGTATGAGCACCACAGTAGTAAAAAGAGACGGCATTGTTGAAGGTCTAGATATCAACAAAATTCATGTGATGGTCGAACATGCATGTAAAGATCTTGCTGGCGTGTCAGAATCTCAGGTAGAGATGAATGCAGAATTGCAGTTCTTTGATGGTATTGCTACCGAAGATATTCAAGAGATTCTAATTAAGTCTGCTAATGATTTGATCTCACTTGATGCACCTAACTATCAGTATGTTGCCGCTCGTTTGCTTCTATTCAGTCTTCGGAAGTCTGTATATAATGGACACCCAGAAGGACATCCTACTGTGTATGAACAGGTAAAACGTGGTGTGAGTCTTGGTGTATATGATCGCGATCTAATTAACTACTACTCAGAAGATGAGTGGGATGTTATTGATGGATACATTGATCATCATCGTGATTATCTATTCACCTATGCTGGCCTTCGTCAGGTTACAGATAAATATTTGGTACAAGATCGTAGCAGTGGTCAAGTACATGAGACACCCCAGTTCATGTATATGCTGATCGCAGCAACTTTGTTTGCACGATACCCAGAAGACACTAGGATTGATTATGTCCGAAGATACTACAACGCAATCTCCAAACACCAAATCAACATTCCCACACCTATCATGGCAGGGGTGCGAACTCCACTTCGACAATTTGCTAGCTGTGTTCTTGTTGATGTCGATGACACCCTCGATAGTATCTTTTCTAGTGACATGGCGATTGGCTACTATGTTGCTCAACGTGCGGGAATCGGTATCAACGCAGGCAGAATCCGTGGCATCAACGCTAAGATCCGAGGGGGAGAAGTGCAGCACACAGGTGTTGTCCCATTCCTCAAAAAATTTGAGAGCACTGTCAGATGCTGCACTCAAAATGGCATACGCGGTGGAAGCGCAACTGTCCACTTCCCCATCTGGCATCAAGAAATAGAAGATATCCTTGTTCTGAAAAACAATAAGGGTACAGAAGACAATCGAGTGAGGAAACTTGACTACTCAATCCAAATTTCAAAACTTTTCTACGAACGTTTCATTGCGAATGGAGAGATTAGCTTATTCTCACCGCATGACGTACCAGGTTTGTATGATGCTTTTGGTACTGATGACTTTGACACTCTATATCGGATGCATGAACTCAATGATGCTGTTCCAAGAAAGACTGTCGGGGCACAGGAACTCTTTCTAAGTCTTCTCAAAGAGAGGGCAGAGACTGGTCGTCTGTATATCATGAACATCGACCACTGCAACTCACACTCATCCTTCAAGGATAAGGTGAACATGAGTAACCTCTGTCAGGAGATCACTCTACCTACCGATCCCATTGACCATATTGATGATGACGCAGGTGAGATTGCTCTCTGCATTCTGTCTGCTATCAATGTAGGTAAACTACGTGATCTAGATGAGATGGAAGATCTTGCTGATCTTGCTGTACGTGGTCTTGAAGAACTGATTGACTATCAAGACTACCCTGTCCAAGCAGCACGTCGTAGCACCCTCTCACGGCGCTCTCTGGGCATTGGTTACATCGGTTTGGCACATTACCTTGCTAAAAAGGGATTAAAGTATGACTCCTCAGATACACACAGGGAAGTTCATAAACTGACCGAATCATTCCAGTACAATCTTTTGAAAGCATCTAATCAAATTGCTCAGGAGAAAGGTCCATGTGATGGATACGAACGTACTAAGTATCATGATGGAATCCTCCCTATCGATACATATAAGAAGGAGGTTGATGAAATTGTAGCACCTGAGTATAGTTATGATTGGGAAAGTCTTCGAGTATCTATCGCCACCTACGGACTTAGGCACTCAACATTGTCCGCACAGATGCCATCAGAATCTAGTTCCGTTGTGTCAAATGCAACCAATGGAATCGAACCACCTCGCGACTACTTGTCCACTAAAAAATCAAAGAAGGGGGTTCTTAAACAGATTGTTCCACAGTACAACACCTTAAAAAATAACTACACTTTGTTGTGGGATATGCCTTCTAACGAAGGATATGTAAAGATCGTTGCAGTAATGCAAAAATTCTTTGATCAAGCGATTAGTGGTAACTGGTCTTATAATCCTACACACTTCCCTGACAATGAGATTCCTGTGTCTGTTATGGCACAAGACTTACTTACAACATACAAGTATGGGTGGAAGACTTCTTACTATCAGAATACTTACGACAACAAAAAGGATGATGATGAAATCCACAAAGAACAACAACTTAATAGTCTTGTCGATGATATTCTGAGCGGTGATGAAGGGGAGTGTGATGCCTGCAATGTCTAAGGATGTTACCATCACATTATGTCCAGAATTGCAAGAAGACTTTGAGTCTTACCTTGCTGTCTGTGAATCCTTGGAGTTCTCTCCAAGGATCAATGCATTTTTAAATTACATTTCAAATTACGGAACTTACGGAGCAGAGAATGGGAGTAACAGTCTTCAACAGCAAGAAGGTTGACACGAAAAAACAACCAATGTTCTTCGGAGCACCACTTGGTATGCAACAATATGCTGAATTTAAGTATCCTGATTTTGATAAACTAACTCAGACCCAACTTGGATATTTTTGGAGACCCGAAGAGGTATCTCTGCAAAAAGATAGAGTAGATTACAAGACTCTTAATTCACAACAGCAACACATCTATACTTCTAACTTGAAGTATCAGATTCTTCTAGACTCTGTGCAGGGCCGTGGTCCTGGTATGGCATTCTCACCCTATTGTTCTCTTCCAGAATTAGAAGGTGCTATGGGGGTGTGGCAATTCATGGAACAGATTCACTCTCGTTCGTACACACACATCATTAAGAATGTATATCCCGATCCTTCTGTTGTGTTGGACACTACATTGAATGAACCACAGATTCTGAAACGTGCTAAGTCTGTTACTAAGGCATATGATGAGTTCCTAGAAGCAGTTGGTTCTTGGGCTGAGGGTGACATGTGGTCTTCTGAATGGGATGGTTCTCCATCTAAGGAGTGGACTATGAAGGATCTAAAACGTAAACTCTATCTGGCAATTGCTAATGTCAATATCTTGGAAGGAATCCGTTTCTATGTTTCTTTTGCTTGCAGCTTTGCTTTTGGTGAACTTAAACTCATGGAAGGTTCTGCAAAAATTATCTCCCTTATTGCCAGGGATGAGTCACAGCATCTCGTTTTGACTCAAAAGATTTTGAAGAAGTGGGCAGACGGTGATGATCCTGACATGCAAGTGATTGCAATGGAAGAGAAGGAAACTGTTCGTCAGATGTTTGCTGAGGCAGTTAAAGAAGAGAAAGAGTGGGCAAACTTTTTGTTCACCGAAGGTAGTATGATTGGTCTTAACGAGAGACTGCTTGGTCAATACGTTGAATGGATTGCTAACCGTCGCATGAGATCTATTGGTTTGAAACCACTGTATGAAATCCCTGCCAAGAATAATCCTCTACCTTGGACTGAGCATTGGTTGAACTCTAAGGGTCAGCAGAACGCCCCACAGGAGACGGAGATCGAATCCTATGTGGTCGGTGGTATCAAGCAGGATGTGGAGAGTGCTACGTTTGCAAACTTCCAACTCTGATGAGTAAGAAGTCATGGAAGCATAAGAAGAGGATCCCCTGCAACCCAGTCAAGTCTATTGGGGATCACATCAAATTCTTAGGGGAGTTGAAGAGGGATCTTAAAAAACGAGGAACTAGGATGCGAAAAAGAGACTTGACATTATAAATATTATCGGGTACACTGTATCCATCGTTCACTGATCAGGACTCTATATCCTGATTGGCGCAAGTAAATCGCGGAACGGAGCCGTTCATCCCATGCTAGAATTATTATTCTATTCAACACTCACTTGCGCTCAGGCCGATGCAATTATGTTTCGGATGAGAACAAATGAGAATATTCCTCCTGAATATAAGGTGGAATTGATTGAGGTCATGAAGGAATCTACACCTGATTGCTACCCTTGGGACGCATACGATTGAAGGAACGGGGTCTAAACACCTCACTTTCAGGAGTAAATCCATGGCACAAGTCACTTATCGTGGTGTCTCATACGACACCGAGCAGTACAAAGAAAAGATCATTGCTGAGCAAACTGCTAAGCAAAGATTCGATCTCATGTATCGCGGCACCAGAGTCAACCGTAAGGTTGTAACTGACGCCAAAACTGCTTGAACGAATTGAATACCAGGACCCAACGTTGGGTCCTTTTTCTTACATTACCGAGGTTACAATGAAAATCTTTTTGGATAGTAGTGATGTTAATGAAATCAATAAGGCATTAGAAACGGGTCTTATCGATGGTGTAACTACTAACCCTACTTTGATGTTGAGAGCAGGGCGTGATCCTGACGAAGTGCTTGAAGAAATTTCGGACATGTTCCCTTGGACAGCATCTATCTCAGCAGAAGTCTCTGGTAATACAGAACAAGAAATGCTGGCAATGGCAGATGCATATATTCAGATTAATCCAAACATTACAATCAAAGTTCCTTGTAATGTAGAAGGTCTTAAAGCATGTAAGACTCTCTCAGATAATGAGATTGATGTCAACGTGACTCTTATCTTCTCCACTGCACAAGCAATCCTTGCTGCCAAAGCAGGTGCTAGATATGTATCACCCTTTGTTGGTAGATGCAATGACAATAGTGTCAGTGGTGTTGAACTGGTACGTGCAATTGCAGGTGTCTACGCTACTCATCGTATTGAGACTCAGATCCTTGCTGCATCACTTCGAGATGTGCATCACGTCTCCCGTTGCTTCCTGTATGGTGCTCATGTAGTTACCATGCCCCCAGCAGTATTCTGGAAGATGTATGATCATGTATTGACTCGTGAAGGGTTGGTTCAGTTTGAAAATGACTGGGCAGAAGTGGAACGATTTATCAGGGAGCGCCATGGCGATCAGGAGACAATGGAATATTGATTCTGACAATCCACACCCCACTGCATATCTCAGACTGATCTCTGATATGGAGGGGTGTTGTCAGATCCTAGGTGCTCTGGTAGGTGATGAGCATGAGGATTATAAGTATATACGAGAAGCGTGTAATCGCTACTACAAAATATACTATAAGTACAAGAAACATTATGCGGCCACAGAGTGCGAAAGCAAAGGGACGTAGGTTCCAGCAGTGGGTAAGAGATATGCTCATTGAGCATAGAGATATTCACCCCGAAGACATTGAGTCTCGTAGCATGGGTGCTGGTGGTGAAGACATTATGATGGCACGAGATGCTAGACAGAAGTTTCCATTCAGTATCGAGTGTAAGAATGTAGAGAAACTCAATGTCTATGATGCATACGATCAAGCGTGTGCAAACTCAGGAGATAATACTCCTATTCTTTTCATGAAAAAGAATGGAAAGAAACCCCTTGCGGTTGTAGATGCTGAATGGTTTATTAAAAATGTTTACAATTCCAATTGAAAAATTCACGGTACCTGACTGGGATAAGTGGAAACCTATAATCTTATCTCAGTGTGATGAGAACAGTCCCCAAGCAATTATCCAGGACGGACGAGTATCTCTACACGAAATGGATACCGACTACCATGATTTAGTTAGAAAGAAAGTAATGCCCAAATATTATTGGGATGTTATGGATGCTTGTGCTCCTATCGTAGATCAAGTGGGAGAGGAAACAGGTTTAAATATGCAAAAGGTAGTAGCAATGTGGCACCAAACTACCAGTAATGGTAAGTTTCATGGTGTTCATAACCATGGACCTGTTGGTATCACTGCTGTTCTGTATGTAGATTTTGATCCCAGAGTACACAAAGCAACTACATTCATTGCACCCTTCACTAACTTTATTAATGGTGAGGTTATTGATTTTATGCCTGATGTAGAGGAAGGTGATGTTGTATTCTTTCCATCATATCTACATCACTTACAGGAACCTAATTTCTCTGATGTGTCCAGGACTATCATCTCATGGAACGTGATGGGTAAAGAGATGATACCACACAACATTGTGCCACGCATCCAACTGCAACAGGGCGGTTGACATCAGAGTCATCCTGCTATATATTAGTATAGTTCTGGACTTAGAGCAACCCATGGATGACTATCTTGACTCAGAAGATTTCTACATGTTAGAACTTCTGATTGACGAACTCCATGAACATGTGGAGGAGGGTGCCGACCTGGCAGCACATGCAGTTAATGAAAGGATCAAATCCATCTATGAATTATCGTGATCGTTATGTTACTGTTGAACTGACTGACGAAGAGTTCCAACAGATCAATGATATTGTTTCAGAACATCAGAATTTTAAGGCAACAGAAATAGAGAACGTTAGAGAGTGTGAAGTCGCCTTCATTGACTCTGAAAAACTCTATGATATTGTCATGTCTTATGCTACTCGTGTGAATGAAGCAGCGAATTGGTTTTTTGATCTAGACTTTGTTGAACCCTTACAGGTAACAAAGTATAGTGAAGGACATCGTTATGACTGGCATCAAGATGAATCTGAATGGCATCCTTTCAAAAGGGAAGTCGGCAAGATTCGTAAGATATCATTCACTCTCTTACTGAATGATGACTTTGAAGGTGGTGAGTTTCATCTAATCAATCAAGAAGTCCCCTTGAAGTCAGCATACATGATCTTTTTTCATTCAGATGATCTACATATGGTTGCTCCTGTAACCTCAGGCACTCGTCTATCTCTTGTGGGATGGATCCAAGGACCTGCTTGGCGTTAATTTCATGACTCAGTAGCTCAGTGGAATAGAGCAACTGCCTTCTAAGCAGTCGGTCGTAGGTTCGAGTCCTACCTGAGTCGCTAGGGGTTACGCCCCCCTAACACAGTAGAATAAGTAGGAGAGAGACGATCATGACGATCCAATCTAGATTTGCAAACTCTTTGCAAATCCTTCGCGATGCTGCCAACGGAGACATCTCCCTGGAAATTCAGTATCCTCATCTGTTCTCACAAGTCTGTCGCTTTTATGAAAATAAAGGAGTCAGGTTCTTTGGTTCAGATGTTGAAGAAGATTATGCCTATCTTATTGACCACCTTATAGCAGATAATGTACTTGTATAAATGAAACTATCCCCAGAACCGATACTATATGATGGTCGCTTAGCATATCCTCGTACTGATTTTATCTACACAGAGAAAATTGATGAGAGTGTTGTTGACGGCATCGTTGACTTCTATCATACTCAAACTATGTTTGAGAAGTGGCCTGGGGAGACTATTGATGATAACGGTGGTGGAATGGTAAACACTGCTATCAAAGATTCCATAGACAATCCTGTCTTCATTGGAATTACTGATAGCAGGGTTCGTGACTTCACTGGGGAAGTAAATCGTGTAGCGAATAACTATGTCGATCGCTTCCCTTTGTGTGCCAAGACAAACATCTGGAAGATGGAAGAGTTCTTCAATCTTCAATACTATAAACCTGGTGGTGGTTACCACATGTGGCACTGTGAAAGACAGTCATCGAGTAGATCTAATACTTATAGACACCTTGTCTGGATGACGTTCTTAAATGATGTGCCTGATGGCGGTACCGAATGGTTCCATCAAGATCTATATGTTCCTGCTGAAAAAGGTTTGACTGTCATCTGGCCTAGCGACTGGACTTATACTCATAAGGGTCGCCAATCAGACACATCAGAGAAACTGATCGCAACAGGGTGGTATCATTTCCTATAACGTGCTATCATATGCCTAGGTTATCTCACCAATACATGAAACCGATTGTTCTCCTGGAACGCTTTCCCTATCGCTATGTTGAGACAGGTGTTCTCGACAATGGCACTCCCGACCTTCGTATTCAAAAGACAGATGCTCGTACTGGAAAGTACCAAGACATGTATCTTTGTGACAATGCCATGCAGATGAGCACAGCAATGGATGACTTTGAATACACAAAATGGTTGGACCCAGCAGGTGTTCCCTGCTATGTTAAAGACAATGTAAAATCACACTTGGACACTGATCTATGAGAGACGTTCGTAACGAATTCGACAATGCAGTCTACGCATTGCGTGGTGCATTGAAAGCAGCGATTGATGATCCCACATTCAATCGTAATAGTCTGCAAGAGATGTGGAGACACTACCAAGGTGTTCAAACCATCGCTGAGGGGATTCCAGACGCCTCTGAGAGTGCGTATAATTTTGATAGCAGTTCTCTCTATCCAGAGGAGTTTGACTATCCTTCCCCTACTGTTCAAGCAGCACAGGGAAATGTTGAAATCAATACAGGTTTTGGGCAGGACGTGATCACGTTCTCTTGACAACTTTTAAGATTTCCTATATATTATGACTTGTTGCAAAACTTTACAATCATGACTGTTACTACGAACGAGCAAGGCCAACAGAATATGTTTGCCAAAGAACCCCAGATGTATATCTCTCAGACTGATGCTGAGCGTTATGGATATGAGACTTATGCCGAACGTGCTGAAAAACTGAATGGTCGTACAGCAATGCTTGGATTTGTCGCTGCAATTATTTCATATGCTACCAGTGGTAGTGTATTTTTCTTTGGTGTTTTTGGTTTTTAAATGAAAACTTATACAGAAGAGTCCCTAATGGAGACAGTTGCTGCTCTTGGATGGGACGTGAGATATGATACCATCGTGGTTGAGGTCGGAGGCACTGTTGTCTCTGGCATTGAACAACCCGAAGGTTATAATAAGAAGTGGGCATCCCAATACGGTACTCGTAAATATAATAAGGACGCCTTCATCGTTCTTAAAAATCTATCTAGAAATGATGACACTAAGTCTCAACCCATGGATAGAGAACATAACCCTCACCATAAGGGCAACTCATGATCATCCCAGAAGTTAGTTTCAAATACAAACAAGGGGGATCCTCTTGGGTTGATATCGATACTCATCATTTATTTGATGGTAAGCGTAGTGTAGTATTCTCACTACCTGGTGCGTTCACACCTACGTGCTCGAACAAACAACTCCCTTCATACGAAGAACTTTATCCTGAGTTCATGAAGTATGTAAGTGAAGTATATTGTTTGTCAGTTAATGACTCCTTTGTCATGGACGCTTGGTTTAAACTAAGTGGAATCCAAAATGTAAAACCAATCCCTGATGGTTCTTGTGAGTTCACTAGCGCCATGGGAATGGCAGTGAACAAAGCAAACCTAGGGTTTGGATACCGCTCTTGGCGATATGCTATGGTGGTAAATAATGGAGAGATCGAAAGGATCTTTGAAGAACCTGGGAAGATTGGTCTGTGTCCAGCAGACCCATATGAAATCTCAACACCTCAAAACGTACTCAATTATCTCAAAGAACAATGAACGAAAACGCAGAACGCATCAACGGTATGGCAGCAATGATCGGAGTGGTCGCTGCCCTTGGAGCATATGCTCTGACAGGACAAATCATTCCTGGAATTTGGTAGAACTAAATAAATCTGTGTTCGGCACAGATAAATGGAGAGATACGCATTAGAACGTAACCTGAATGGTAGATGGATTCGATTGAACCACTACAATAATCTCAGTAAATTAAAGGCAGAGTTTTACATTTATCTCTGTACAAAAATGAGTATCTCTCACACCTGTAAACAAGAACTACGTTGTGTATCACTATGATTGAAGATTGGAGATACAATCCTGAGCGCCTAGACGATAGGCGTTTTTGTTTGGCAGCACTTGTCATGCATGGGTGCGAACTCAATAGAAAAGTGTATGAATTCTGTCATGACTTCACATCTAGTGGTGCATGTCAAGGTATGCTTAGTAAGTTCCAAGATGTGAATGCTTCTGCTGAGGCATTTCGTGAGGTCCATGACGCATATCAAACCTGGTTAGTCGAAACCGACATGGGGACAGATTATGTACTGGTCCAGCAAGAAGGGGTTGACAAAATCGGTTAAAGCCTATATATTATACAAATGATCAGCAAACGCTGACATCCACGACTGCCGCTTGACCGAGACTAGGCAGATCAATCCGTCTCTCATACCTATATCTAAGGGTGATATAGGAATAGTAAAACCATCATTTCCCTGATGATCTTACTTTTTTCAATACAATGGCAACACTTTCAAGGCAACAACAATCTACCTCTACGTGGGAATCTTTCTGCGAGTGGGTAACCTCCACCAACAACCGCCTCTATGTCGGTTGGTTCGGTGTCCTGATGATTCCAACTCTGTTGGCAGCAACCATCTGTTTCATCGTAGCATTCGTCGCTGCTCCCCCTGTGGACATCGACGGCATCCGTGAACCCGTCGCTGGTTCACTCATGTATGGTAACAACATCATCTCTGGTGCAGTTGTACCATCTTCCAACGCAATTGGTCTTCACTTCTATCCCATCTGGGAAGCCGCATCGCTTGACGAGTGGCTGTATAACGGTGGTCCTTTCCAACTTGTAGTCTTTCACTTCCTCATCGGCATCTATGCATATATGGGACGTGAGTGGGAACTTTCCTACCGCCTGGGCATGAGACCCTGGATCTGTGTAGCATACTCTGCACCAGTTGCAGCAGCATCCGCAGTATTCCTCGTCTATCCTTTCGGTCAAGGTAGTTTCTCCGATGCTATGCCTCTTGGTATCTCTGGTACTTTTAACTACATGCTTGTATTCCAAGCAGAACACAACATCCTTATGCACCCGTTCCATATGCTCGGTGTTGCTGGGGTATTCGGTGGATCTTTGTTCTCTGCTATGCACGGAAGTCTCGTTACTTCCTCACTTGTTCGTGAAACGACTGAAACAGAGTCACAGAACTACGGTTACAAGTTCGGACAAGAGGAAGAGACATACAACATCGTTGCTGCCCACGGGTACTTCGGTCGTTTGATCTTCCAATACGCATCATTCAACAACTCACGTTCATTGCACTTCTTCCTTGCTGCATGGCCTGTTGTTGGCATCTGGTTCACCGCACTTGGTGTCTCCACAATGGCATTTAACCTCAATGGATTCAACTTCAACCAGTCCATCCTCGACGGACAAGGACGTGTCCTCAACACCTGGGCAGACGTGCTCAACAGAGCAGGTCTCGGAATGGAAGTCATGCACGAAAGAAACGCGCACAACTTCCCGCTCGATCTTGCAGCATCTGAGTCCACACCTGTGGCCTTGATTGCTCCTTCTGTCGGTTGATTTTAACTCCTAATTTGGAATAAATTAGGATTTAATAAGGAAAATCTTTATTAAAGGAAACCCACTAAACCTTTAATAAGACCACCTCCTAAACTGACCACCTCTGCTTGACGGGGGTGGTTTTTTATTGTATAATGACTACAAGTAAAACAAACACATGAAACTCTGGATGCTTGGTAATCGTCTCACCACAGAGACCTATGAAAGACAAAGATTTGTTGAAGAATCAG
>Ga0209659_1001039_pt1 | contig 16741 bp, 10 predicted proteins | sample SaaInlLV_10m_DNA_FD_184658 | JGI IMG/M metagenome (GOLD analysis project Ga0209659, IMG submission 184658) | Marine microbial communities from expanding oxygen minimum zones in the Saanich Inlet - SI072_LV_10m_DNA (SPAdes) (version 2) | ecosystem: Environmental > Aquatic > Marine > Intertidal... | reverse complement strand
AAGGGTATAGGTCACTTTTTTCAGATTTAAAGTCACAATTTCTAACCCTTCCCTCCAGATAATCCTAAATCACAAAGTATAGCATCTGCTCTTAGCGTATTGTCATATTGGGTTGCAAGCCAAGTGGTATTAACTTTTGTAGCATCTTCTTTTACAATATGGACATTCTTCCAGTCATTCTTATTTACTACTTCCTTTGCCTTTTCAAGCATTCCTTCTGATAGATCAATGCTAATTATAAGACCTGTATTATTCATATTCTTTTGGAAATATTCCAAATTTTGACCTGTGCCACAAGGGACATTTAAAACCGTACTACCTTCCTTCAATGCCATCTGCTGAATAGCGTATTTTCTTGCATTGCCGTAGTACCATTTTGGTGAAAATAGGTCATAGACTTTTGCAAATTTATCGTAGTACTTAATTGCTTTTTTTAGTTGCTTATTCATATCTCAAAGTATTAATGTTCGTGTTCTAATTCTCCTGCTTTAGATTGTGCATAGACATAGTAAGCTCCTTTCGTTACTATCTGCATTCCATCTGGAATTGTATCGATTAATTTCACGGCTGTAAAACCATTGTCTGTTGCACCTGTAACAACTGCTATCTTCTCAAATTTTATTTCTTTATCATTCGGCTTTTCATTAGCTACATATATAAAACTGTTCGCTCCATCTTTTATAATTGCTTCCTCTAGTAAAGCTGAGGACTCTTCGTTATTGAGATATATTTTAGCGTTAATGAATAAGTCTTTTAGAAAGGTTGGCTTTGTACCTTCTAAGTGACCGTGAACACGTATAGTCTTAGAATTGGTGTTGAACTCTTTACCAATTACCTCTACTGTTCCGTAGTAAACTGACTGGCCAAGTGCAGGAACCGTATAGCTAATCTTTTGCCCTTTCTTGATATTAGCAATGTCCTTTTCAAATACATCTAACTCTAAATGAAGGTGCTCTGAAGAAATTATATCCATTAATGAAATCGAAGATTGAGCATACATACCATTGTGAAAATTAATCTTAGAAATATAGCCACTCATTGGTGCTACAATAGCTATTTGCTGTTTTATGGTACTTGGTGACAGATTAGAAGTTGATATTCCTAAGAAGGACAGTTGTTTAGCAAGTCCTTGTGTTTTAGCATCCAATACTGCCACTTCTGCTTGAGCATTTTGTAAATTCTTGGTTACGCCAGCATTGGATTCCACTAAGGTTTTTTGTCGTTCTACCTCTAATCTCTTTAGGTTAAGCTGAGCCTTTGCTTCTAAATAATCTTGCTGTGTAATTATTAAATCAGCATTTTCGAGATAAGCAATTACTGCTCCTTTCTTTATGTAATCACCTTCTACGAATTTTTTTGTTCCTTTTATGATACCGTTAGTTTTTGCCGAAACAGAAGAATGAGCATTTGGCGGCAGACCCAATGAACCTGTTGCTTTAACAAAGTCATTGACTTTGATAGAGGACAATGTTCCAAATTCTAAACCGATTGTCTTGGCTTGTGCTTTTGAAAGGTGTAGTCCTTCTTCGTGTTGTTCTTCTCCTCCGTGGTCGTGTTCATCATCCTCAGAGTGAGTAGATTCTTCTGCTCCGTGATTATGGCCGTCTCCTTCGGTATGTTTATGACCACAAGAAGAAAATACAAGAAGTGAAAGTATTGTAATTATAGCTATGAAATATTTTGTATGATTCATTTTTAAATGTCTTTTATTGATTTGTAAGAAATTGAAAGTCAGCTACCGCCTTATTGTAGGCTAAAATCTGCTCCCAATAATTTTTATTATTGGTTGTCATCAGTTGTAAAGTGTTCAATAATTCTAAGTAAGAGATTTCTCCTGCTTGGTAGTTTAGTTCACTTATTCTGATAATTTCTGGATTAATGGTTTCTATTTGGTTTTTGTAAAAATCCACTCCTGCTTGATACAAGTTCAATGTGTTTTGTATCTCTAATTGGTCTTGTTTGAAACTCAAAAGTGTACTTTGGTATTGATAGTTGCCTATCTCAATCTGCTTTTCCTGAGCCGCTATTCTCTTTTTAGTTTGACCATTAAATAGCGGAATAGCAACGCCTGCTTGTGCTGCATTTAGCCAACCTCCTTGATTGAAATTTTGTGCAGCATAGCCAACATTGAAGCTGGGTTTTAATTCAGCCTTCATAGCATCTACTTTGGCATTTTCTACGGCAATTTCTTGCTGACTTTTTAATAGAAGTGGGTTTGTAGCTGTATCTATCTGAGTGAGATAGTTTGCCACTGATAGACTATTTATGGTGGTAATAGACTCCTTAGTATTTAGTAATAATTGAAACCGCTTATTTAAGTTAGCAATTTCTATTTTAACTTGGTTATAGAGCAGTTCGTATCCCTTCCATTTGGATTGTAAAGTTAGTTCTTCGATACGACTGGCAGCTCCTGCTTGTACTCTTACAGTTGATTTTCTATGGTATTCTTTATAAGTAGAAACAAGATTGCTATAAAGCCTTTCCAATTCCTTTTTGTACTGAATTTCAAAGTATAATTGCTTGACTTTCCATTTCAGTTCGTTCTCCGTTATTTGCTGTTGGGTGCTGCTCTGACTTGTATACGCATCTTGCAATTTATTTTGAGCCTTAGTAATACCTGGACTTGGGAAATTCTGAACTACTCCAAATTGATTAACCTGCTGTCCAAATTGTCTATCTACTAATCCATCACCTTGATAGGATATATCTGTAGTACCCAAGTTATATTTTAGGTTTTGTAAAGACTTGTTTTTCTCTACTTCCAAACTTGCTGCTTTTAAATTGGGATGATTAGTGATTGCCATAGAAATAGCACTATCCAAATCAAGAGCTTGCTCTTGTGCTTGGGCAGAAAAGGACAAACCTAAAATCAACAAGATTCCTAATACACCACCTTTCGATACATTAATTCTGTTGGTTTTTCTTTCGCTCCATTTTTCTAACCAATAGTAAAGAATAGGCAATATGATCAATGTTAAAAAAGTAGCGGTTATCAAACCACCAATAACTACCGTTGCCAATGGTCTTTGAACTTCTGCTCCGCCCGAAGTAGATATAGCCATTGGTAAAAACCCAAGTGAAGCTACTGCAGCCGTCATAATTACTGGTCTAAGTCTTACTCTTGTTCCTGTTGTAATTCTTTCTTTTATGTTTTTCATTCCTTCCTTTTTAAGTTGGTTGAAATAGCCAATAAGTACAATGCCATTGAGCACAGCTACTCCAAAAAGAGCTATGAAACCAATGCCAGCTGAAATGCTAAATGGTAACCCTCTAAGCTGCAAAGCCCATATTCCACCAATGGCAGACAAAGGAATGGCTGTAAAAATTAAAGCTGCCTGTGAAACTGAACCAAAGGTGAAGTAAAGCAAAATGAAGATTAAGGCTAAGGCCATTGGAACGGCAATAGATAATCTCGCATTGGCTGCTTTTAGGTTTTCAAACTGTCCGCCATAAGTAAAATAATAACCGTTCGGCAACTTAACTTTAGTGTCTAATTCTGTTTGGATCTTTTCCACTAAAGATTCTACATCTGTATTACCTACATTTACACCAATTACAATTCTTCTATTAGTGTTTTCTCTTGAAATTTGCATAGGTGCATCTATCAAATCAACATTGGCTACACTGGTAAGCGGCACTTGACTTCCATTGCTCAGCGTTATAAATAGATTTTCGACATCTTCTATACCTGTTCTATTTTCTTCCGCTAGGCGAACCACTAAATCAAACCTTTTATCACCCTCATAAATAATTCCTGCTTTTTCTCCAGCAAAGGCTGAACGAACAACTTGATTGACCTCTTGAATATGTAAACCGTATTGTGCCATATTATCATAATTATATGAAACGATAATTTGAGGCATTCCAATCGTTTGCTCTACATTGGCAGAAGCAACACCACTTACTTTTTCGATTATAGCCTGAGCTTCTATTGCTTTTTGATAAAGCACATCTAAGTCAGCACCAAATAGCTTAATGGCAATATCAGACCGAGTTCCTGTCATCAATTCATTAAACCTCATTTGAATTGGTTGTGAGTATTCATAAGTCACTCCTGGAATATCTTTCAAGACATCATTTATAGCGTCAAACATTCCCTGTTTAGTAGTGGCTGTGGTCCATTCAGATTTAGGTTTCATAACTAAAATATGGTCGCCTATTTCTGTGGGCATAGGATCAGTTGGCACTTCTGCCGAACCTATAATTACCACATCATCGATGATTTCTGGAATACTATCTTTTAATCTGTTTTGAATAAGTTTAGCAGTTTCTACACTTTGAGACAGTGAACTGCCCGGCACTAAGATTTGGTGCATTGCCAAGTCACCTTCTTCTAATGTAGGAATAAACTCGCCACCCATCCTACTGAATACAAACAGACTGATTAAAAAAGCAAGTATAGTTGCACTTACAAAAACTGTTTTGAACCGTAGAGCTGCATTTAAAATTGGTGTGTAGCCTCTTTGGAAAAAGGCAATGATTTTATCTGCAAAAGTTTCTTTATTGACTACATTTTTCTTGAGCACCAAGGCTGCCATCATAGGTACATACGTCAATGAAAGTATCAATGCACCTGCAATAGCAAGCATTACTGTTTGAGCCATAGGCTTAAACATTTTACCTTCTATACCTACCAAAGCCAAAATAGGTATGTATACCATCAGAATGATAATCTCACCAAATGCTGCTGAACTTCTTATTTTCTGTGAGGAAGCAATTACCTCTGTGTCCATTTCGGTTTGCGAAAGCAGACTTCCTGCTTTTTTGACTTGTAGGCGGTGTACTATAGCTTCCACTATTATAACTGCACCATCTACTATCAATCCAAAATCAATAGCACCTAAACTCATAAGATTAGCTGATATACCTAATAAGTTCATCATAGAAACGGCAAACAGCATTGCCAGAGGAATGACCGAAGCCACAATTAATCCAGCTCTCCAATTACCAAGTAGAAGAACTAATATAAAGATGACTATTAAACCACCTTCAATTAGATTCTTTTTAACCGTACCAATTGCAGTATTCACCAGTTTATCTCTTACCAAGTAAGGTTCTATGATTACGCCTTCGGGTAATGATTTTTGAACTTGTACTACTCGTTCTTTAATTCTTTCAGTTACTTGTGCAGAATTTGCTCCTTTGAACATCATTACCTTACCACCTACTACTTCTGCACCATTTCGAACTAACGCTCCATATCGAGGAGCTTTACCATATTGCACAGTAGCTATGTCACTAATTAAAACTGGAATATTTCCTCTATCACTAACCACTATTTTTCCAATATCATCTAAAGACTTTGCTAATCCTTCAGAACGGATATAGTAGGCATTGGAATTTTTCTCAATGTATGCTCCACCAGTATTCTCATTGCTTTTTTCTAAGGCCTCTAATACATCTGAAATACTTATGCCTACAGATTTAAGAAGATTAGGATTTACGGCTAATTCATATTGTTTTAAAAATCCACCCATTGAATTGACTTCAGCTACTCCTTCGATTCCAAGCAACTGTCTTTTGACAATCCAATCTTGGATGCTTCGTAACTCAGTAGCGGAATATTTTTCTTCAAAGCCTTGATCTGGTCGAACTACATATTGATATATCTCACCCAATCCAGTAGAGAGGGGCCCCATTTCTGGCACACCTAAGCCATCAGGTATATTGCCTTGAGCCTCTTTGAGTCTTTCATTCACTAGCTGTCGAGCTAAGTATATATCGTAGTTTTCTTCAAATACTACGGTAACTACTGAAAGCCCAAAGCGAGATATAGAACGTATCTCTTCTGTTTTTTGCAGACTTTGTAGAGCAAGCTCAACAGGAGATGTAATAAACTGCTCCACTTCTTGCGTAGCAAGTGTGGGCGAAATAGTGATTATCTGTACTTGATTATTGGTTATATCAGGTACAGCATCTATGGGTAGCTGCTTGAGAGAAAATAACCCCCAAACTATGAGGGCTGCTACAAATAGCCCTATGACAAACTTATTCTTAACCGAATAAGCGATTAAATTATCGAACATTAATATTTTATTTTATAAAAAAGTTAAACCTAAACTATGAATGGAAAGGGCATAGTTGTCCCTTGGAAAGTGGTTTAACTAAGGCTTGGCGGATGCCAAACTCCTTCGCTGTAGTCAAAGGAATAGTCGAATGTGTAATGAAAAAGGTAGTCAGTAGAAATTTCTATTTTAGTCTCTAACATCGCTTTATCGGTAGGTAAAGTAACTATAGAGCCACAACAAGCACAAACACAAAAAGGAGTGCAATCATCCTGGTGTTCTGAATGATCATGGTCGTGCTCTGCTGCTGAAACCTCAATGTCTGTATGAATGGAACTTTGCGGCATACCATCTGTACACGGCACTACCGAAAGTGCTGCAATATAAATAGAAGTTATTAATGCAAATATTCTCATTACTGAGTTCAAAGATAGAACAAGTTTATTGCAACCCACTTGCAAAGTTTTTTACTTGTTACAATTCTCGCATAAACCCTTTATTACCATATTGGCTTGGTACATTTTGAAATTTTTGGGTAGCTCGATTTTAGGTATATTTTGGTTGGTCAGACAAAAAGTGTTCTGACAGTTGGAACAATGAAAATGGTAGTGTTGGTCAATGGTCTCACACTCACAACTTTCTAAGCAAAGGGCATATTTGAGTTGTTTCGTGCCATCATCGATAGTATGTACAAGTTTGTTTTTTTCAAATGTTTTTAATGTTCGATACAATGTAGATTTATCTGCAATATCAAAAGCACTTTCAATAGTTTGAAGAGAAATGGCTTTGTCTTGCTCCATAAGGTGTTGCAAAACAAGTATTCGCATTGCCGTAGGTTTAATATCTCTTTGAGCAAGTTTATAATCAAGTGCATCGTTCATACTAAGAATCAAATATAATCTTAAACTAACTTTTATTCTAACTCCTCCTTAACCGAACCGCACTTCAACATAGCCTCTCCAAAATATGGATTCAAAACCTTTTCTTCTTTACTTAACCATCTTGCTCCATTGTTTCTATCTGCCATAGGACATAACTGCACGTACAACTTATCCATTCTTGGTTTAAGACTTTTACTAACCATTATCATCTGCTCGGAGATATGAATAAAATTGTCTCGGGCCTCCGCTATATCCTTTGATGCTGTGTATTTATCTGCGAGTTTTTTTAGTGCATCAGAATGTTTCATCCATATATCATGATTCTCACCTTTGAATAGACTCATACTGATTTGACTAAGCTGTGTTTTAAACGCTATTAAAGATTCTTGACTTCCTTCAAAGTCATCTTTTACTAAATTGTCTTTTACTTTCAAATATGAATCAAAGAGTTTACCTAGGCTTTTATTAGCTTCTGAACTTAATGAAACTGCCTTATTTGGCTTGTTATTCATTTCATTTGATGATCCTCCATGATTATGACCTATTGACGATTTACCTCCTTCAGGATTCATCATACTGGGTTTACCTGCCAGCTGTGCGGCGGCATCTATACTAAATGTGCCATTAGTGGCTATTTCGTCACCTTCTTCTAATCCACTACTTATTACATACGAATCCCCTAGAGAAGGGCCTAAAACTACTTCTGTGAGCATAAAGCTAACTCCACTAGCGGTCTCCATTTTTTTATAAACTATAGATTTCTCGCCTGTCCACATTACAGCAGTCTTAGGAACTACCATAGTATTTTCGTTAGCAGAAATCACAGATTTAATAGTGCCATTCACCAACATCTCAGGTTTCAATTTATTATTTGAATTGTTCACCTCCACTCTAGCTTTAGCCGTTCTTGTTTTAGGGTCCACAATAGGGTCGATAAAAGCTATCCGTCCATTAAAAGTCTTGCCTGCAATTGCATTTAAAGAATATGATACATTGTCTCCTTTACTCACAAAACCCAAATCAGACTCATACAGATCAAACAAGATCCAAAGTTTATTTAAGTTGGAGATTTTATATAAAGGTTCTCCTTGATTTAGATAGTCTCCAACATTGACTAATTTATCTGTAACTACACCCGAAATATCTGCACGAATAGGGAAATTCTCTATTATTTTTCCTGTTTCAATTATTGTATTTATTGTACTAGCAGAGAGTTTCCAGTTCCGGAGTTTCTCTTTGGCCGAATTAAATAAAGCCGGTTGTAACTCAATAAGCTTTTGGGCTTCAAACAACTCCTTTTGTGCACTTATAAGTTCGGGAGAATACACATAGGCTAGTACTTGACCTTTAGATACCTGCTCTCCAGTGTAGTTAATCTTTAGTAGCTCTATTCTGCCTGCTATGTGACTCGTTTGAGTAGAAACTTGTCTCTCATCTGGTTGCACTTTGCCATTTAGCTTTAATTCCTTGAGAGCACTTCCTTTTGTTACTATGGCCGTTTGAACATTGGCTAGTTGCATAGCTTTAGGAGACATCTTAATACTCATTGGGTTCTCATCAGATTGAGAATCTTTAAGTGGAATTAAATCCATGCCACATATTGGGCAGTCTCCTGCCTCATTCATTCTGATTTGAGGATGCATAGAGCATGTCCAAATCTGTCCGTTCTCAGATAGCTCATTATGATTGTGCCCACTATCACCAGACAATGGTGTACCAAATATCAACCAACCAAGAAGCAATCCTCCAAGCAAAATTCCTATGTAAATAATATACTTTTTCATTGTTTACATTTATTCTTTAGAGGTTCTTTCATATTGACAACAGCCAGGTAATCCATTATAAGTTGAAGTCTCAGCTTTTACTTTATCTGTATCATATCCTGATGCAGCTATTGCTTGATGTATTTTAAGGATACTAGTCTTTACAGGATCATATGTGACACTCATCTTGCCAGAATCTATATTCCATTCGGCACTAGTCACCCCAGAAATCATCGCAGCTTTTTCGATTGTTCTCTGGCACATACCACAATTACCACTTACGGTAAAGCGTGCAGAGTCAGTTGCACTTATTACAATTGAGTCTTGTACAGCCACAGTCTGTGCTTTTAGAGTTCCAATTGTTAAAACGGTTATACAAATTGTTAAAATTATTTTTTTCATGATTTTCTATTTTTAAATTTTTATTGTTCTTAATCTAAGGGCATTTACTATTACAGATACTGAGCTAAAACTCATTGCTAGAGCCGCTATCATAGGTGAGAGTAGTATTCCGAAGAATGGAAACAACACACCTGCTGCAATAGGTACACCTAAAGTGTTGTAGATAAGTGCAAAAAATAGGTTTTGCTTAATATTTCGCATCACACCTTCGCTTAGATTTCTAGCTTTTACTATTCCTTGCAGGTCACCTTTTACCAATGTAATCATAGCACTTTCTATTGCTACATCTGTTCCTGTTCCCATTGCAATGCCTACATCACTTTTTGCCAATGCTGGTGCATCATTAATTCCATCACCTGCCATAGCAATTACTTTTCCGTTTTTTTGTAATTTCTCAACTTCTTTGAGTTTGTCCTCTGGTAACATACTGGCTTTAAAATCTGCCAAATTTAATTCTGATGCTACTGCTTTTGCAGTATCGTGATTATCACCTGTCAGCATTATTACATCAATACCTTTATCTTGAAGTGCTTTAATGGCTTTAGCACTTGTTTCTTTTATCTTATCGCCTATAACTACATACCCAACAACGGTTTTATCTATTGACAAATAAGAAACAGTTTTGCCTTGTTTTTGGTGAGATTTAGCTTCGTCTTTCATTTTAGAAGTAATGTCCGCTTTAGCATATTCCATCATTTTAGGATTACCCAATGCTACCTTTTTTCCATCAATTTTGGCTTCAACACCTTTTCCTGTAACTGCACTAAAATCTTCGGAGTTTAGTATTTCAGCATTATGCTCTTTTCCGTATTTAACTGTTGCTTCTGCTAAAGGATGTTCGCTATTGGTATTTAATGAAACGATGTATTGTAACACTTCTTTTTCGCTTAAAGCAGCATAAAAAGCACCAACGGTTTCAACTGTTGGTTTCCCTTCAGTTATAGTTCCGGTCTTATCTACTATTAGAATATAGACTTTATTTAGTTTTTCTAGTGCTTCAGCATTCTTGATTAAAACGCCGTTTTGAGCACCCTTTCCTACACCTACCATTACAGACATGGGTGTGGCTAATCCTAATGCACAAGGACAAGCTATAATCAATACTGCAATAGCATTTACCAGTGCGAATACATAAGCTGGCTCTGGTCCCCAAATAGCCCATACACCAAAGGTAATTATTGAAATAAAGACTACTACAGGTACAAAGTAGCCTGAAACTTTATCTGCTAGATTTTGTATTGGTGCACGACTTCTACTCGCATTATTTACCATATGAATTATCTGAGAAAGAAGCGTGTCACTTCCTACTTTTTCGGCCTTCATCAAAAAGGTTTGATTTCCGTTAATTGTACCGCTACTGACTTTATCGTCCTTTGATTTATTTACAGGGATTGGCTCTCCTGTAATCATAGATTCGTCAATTGTAGTTTCACCTTCTGTTATCTTTCCATCTACAGGTATTTTATCTCCTGGCTTTACTTTTAAGATATCTTCTAATTCTATTTTATCTATACTGACTGCAACCTCTTGCCCATCAACTACCTTGGTAGCACTACTTGGTGCTAGTTTCAATAGCTCCTTTACTGCCGAGGTAGTTTTGCTATGTGCTCTTGCTTCAAGTAACTGTCCCAATAATACTAGGGTTAGAATCACAGTTGCAGCTTCAAAATATACATGTACTGCTCCAGATTCTGTTTTAAACTGCTCTGGAAATACATCGGGGAACAACATACCAAAAACACTAAATAACCAAGCAACACCTGCACCTATACCTATAAGCGTAAACATATTCAAATTCCAAGTTTTGATACTTCTATAAGCTCGTTCAAAAAACATCCAAGTAGCATAGAAGACAACTGGAATGGAAAGTCCAAATTGAATCCAGTTCCACCATTTTTGTTCCATTAAATTGTATAATGGATTATCAGGAACCGTCTCACTCATAGCTATTAAGAAAATTGGTAATGTGAATGCGGTAGCTATCCAGAATTTCTTAAAAAGTTTCTTATAACTCTTTTCTTCTGCTGAACTATCTGCCTCCATAGGCACTAAATCCATTCCGCACTTAGGACAAGCTCCTGATTCTTCTTTTATAACCTCTGGGTGCATCGGACAAGTCCATTGTTCAGAGGTATTTTTAGATAAGTTTTGTTCCTCTACGAGATCCATCCCACAAACTGGACACCCTACATTCGAATTATAGGTTTTATCACCTTCACAATGCATAGGGCAGTAAAATGTGCCTGTACCATTTTTAGGTTGTTTCTGTTCAGGTGTTTCTTTAGATTGATATCCTTCGCCTAGAGCAAATATGCTATACCTGCTATTATCCGTTTTAAGGGCCTTTTGAAAAGTCGCTAATGAAATATGTGATTCCATCTCTAAAGTAGCTTCTGCATTCACTAAATTAACGCTTGCCTTTGAAACACCTTCCACTTCAGAAAGTATTTCTTCTACGTGGCTTCTACAGCCATTGCAGGTCATTCCATGTATGTGATATGTATGTTTCATTATTTATTAGTTAGATATTCTAATTGCGAAATTGCAACGTGATAGTTCTTTATCTCAGTAGAAAGTCTCATTTTGTACTTTATAAGCAATTGTTGAGATCTAATTAACTCTACAAAGTCTTTTCCCGAAGTGCTATAGGAAGTATAGAGTAGGTCTAATATCCTAGTCTGGGTCTTTATTTCTGACTCATAAAGTTTTATTAATTCGGTCGCTGCGGTTAATTTATACTCCGTTTGGAAAAATTCGCTATTCCTATTGTTTTGGTATTGCTCTTTGTTTAGCTCTAAGGCGTTTTTAAGGTAGTTAGCCTCACTAGCAGCGGCTTTGTACTGTGATCTGAAGATTGGTAAAGATATGGTCGCCATAGGCATTAAAATATCCTTACCATCGTCAGCCACAGTTGAGATGTTTCTTTTACTGACTACAACATAATCTAACCCTAACCCAATGCTAGGTAAGCCTGACAACTTTGCTAGCTCACCTTGTTTGGTTATTGCATTCATTTTTAAATCAAACGACGCAATTGTTGGGTTATTCACAAAAACACTATCAGCACTAAAAGACCTATTACCAGCAAAATTGTCCAATGAATCTAGTGCAACAACCTCATCAGAAGACCTATTTAGTAGTAGATTGAAACGAACTTGCAAAGGATTCATTTTTTCATTCAGCAGAAGCAATTCACTCTTTACATCTTCTATACGAACATCTATTCGCAGGACATCCACCATTGTTCCTTTACCATTGGCAAATTGAATAGTCGCTAGTTCCTTATAAGAAGTAAGCAAGGATAAATTCTCTTGTTGCAATCTTATATGTTCATTCAACTCTATCAGTGGAAAGTACGCCTCTTTTACATCTCTAAATAAACTTAGTTTATGAGCCAGGAACTCTTGAAATTTACTTTCTGCTAGTTTGCTCGCTATATCCTCTTTGGCATCAAGTGTTCCAAACCAAGGGAACATCTGACTTAACGAAAACTTCATTCGTTGTGGTCCGACTCTTGTTTCAACCGGACTAATAAAATAACCAAACGAAAATGTAGGATTATTTAATGTATTAACTTGCTCTATTCGCTGCATTGAAGCTTCAAACTCAGCATATTTAGCTTTTAAACCAGGATTGTTAGTAGCAGCATATTCTAGGTAAGATTCTAAGTGTTGTGCTTGCGTGGTAAGTGGTCTAACCACCATTCCAAGAATGAAAAGTAATAAGATTCTATTTTTCATTTTGATTTCTCTTTAGATTATACTCTTCTCGCATACTGTACAGTACAGGAGTTATGAAATAAGTGATAGATGCGACAATCATCCCACCAAAAGCAGGTATTGCCATAGGAATCATAATATCTGCTCCCCTGCCTGTAGAGGTAAGAACAGGCAGCAATGCAATTATGGTAGTGGCTGTAGTCATTATTGCAGGTTTTATTCGTTTCAATCCTGCTTCAGAAACAGCCGCACGTACTTGGGAAATGGTCTTAGGCTTATTCTTTTTGAAACTATAGTCCAAATAGGTTCCGATGAGTACGCCGTCATCTGTTGCTATTCCGAACAAGGCAATAAAACCTACCCAAACTGCTACACTTAGGTTGATGGTCTTTATCTGAAAGAGATTTCTTAAATCAGTATCAAATAATGAGAAATTGAGAAACCATCCTTTGCTGTAAAACCAAAGCATTAGAAATGCACCACTAAATGCCATCGCTATTCCTCCAAATATCATCAATGAAGTAGAGATAGATTTGAATTGGAAATAGAGAATAAGAAAAATAATAACTAGAACAAGAGGTACTACAATAGCAAGCCTCTTCTCAGCTCTAATCTGGTTCTCATAGCTTCCAGAGAACTTATAGCTTACTCCCTTAGGAACTACAATAGAGCCTTCATCTATCCTTTCATTGATAAGATTTTGTGCAGCCTCTACTACATCTACCTCCGCAAAGCCGTCTTTCTTATCCAGCAGTACATAACCTACTAAAAAGGTGTTCTCACTTTTTATCATCTGTGGGCCTCTCACGTACTCCACATCTACTAAATCTCCGAGCGGAATATGAGCTCCACTTGCTGTTGACACAACTATCTTGCTAAGACTTGAAGGATCGTCCCGTAGCTCTCTAGGGTTACGAACTCTTACAGGAAAACGCTCTCTACCTTCTACGGTTGTAGTAATTTGCATACCACCAATAGCTGTCTCTATAGTTTGCTGCACATCAACGACACTCAGTCCATATCTGGATATCGCTTCTCTATTTATATTCAAGTGGATATAGGGCTTGCCAACTATTCTATCTGCAAATACGGCTTCTGTCTTTACGGATGGAACTTCTTTCAAAACTTGCTCTAACTCCATTCCAAACTTTTCGATTGTAGGAAGGTCAGGACCAAAGACTTTAATTCCCATAGGAGCTCTCATCCCAGTTTGAAGCATTACTAGCCTTGTTTCAATAGGCTGTAATTTAGGAGCTGATGTAACTCCAGGTAGATTAATGGTCCCTATAATCTCATTCCATATATCGTCCGACGACTGAATGTGATCTCTCCAGTTTCTGAAGTATTGTCCAGATTCATCTGAAATCAAATCATCACGTGTAATTCCTTGAGTTATAGCATCAGCGTTAGAGATAGTATCTCCATTAGTCAATACAAAGAGATCGTCATTATCTGTTTTAAATCGTTGCCTATGCCCTTGTTCATTTAGAGCATACTCTGATTTATAGTTAATAATGTTTTCATACATGGATATTGGAGCTGGGTCTAAAGCTGATTCTGTACGACCCATTTTACCTACTGCTAGCTCTACTTCGGGTATGTTAGCCAAAATCATATCCAATTGCTGAACCACACGTTTATTTTGCTCTATTCCTGCATGCGGCATTGATGTTGGCATTAGCAGGAAACTACCTTCGTCTAATGATGGCATAAACTCCTTACCAATGCCGGGAAAGCTTTCTGATAAAGAAGACCATACACTTGTATTTTCTATAGAGACATTCACTTTCTGAAATCCAGATGAGACAAATCCAAAAACAGAATTAAATCCCATCCAAATAACCGAAGCTAATAGAATGATAAAAATAGGTATGGATAGAAAAGTCTTTTTATGAGCCAGACACCAAGCAAGTACTTTGGAGTAGTAATGCTCTAGCAAAGCAAACAGTCCAAGAATAGTTGCGATGATAAGAGCAACAAATATAAAATTGAGCAATCCAGACTTTCCTGCACCTAATGGCATCCAGTAGTCAGCTAATAGCCAAGTAATCGAGATTACAGATACTATAATAATTAGATTTTTTGCAAACCAATTCTGTATAGGGCTATACTCTTGTACAAACCAAGCTATGCTAATAGCAATGAGTGTAATGCCTGCCCAAGTACTAATCCAGATGATAGATATAATTCCAATTATGATTAGTAAAGTATTAAAAATCACTCCTTTTTTATTCTTAGATATTTTAAATCCAAACACCCAATGAGCTAATGTAGGTAAAATGAATAAGGCTACCGCTAGAGCTGCTAACAATGCGAAGGTTTTCGTAAATGCGAGTGGTCTAAACAATTTTCCTTCCGCAGCTTGCATTGTAAATACAGGTATAAAACTAATTATAGTTGTAGAAACAGCTGTTACAATTGCCGAACTTACTTCCGCTGCTCCATTGTATATAGTTTCTATCAATTTTTGACCTTTGGGAGCTGAAGTCATATGTTTATCAATGTTCTCTGAGAGAACTATTCCCAGATCGACCATCGTACCAATAGCGATAGCAATACCTGACAATGCAACTATATTGGCGTCTACATGAAAGTATCTCATGGCTATGAATACCATAAGTACTGCAATCGGTAACAGGCTAGAGATTAGCAATGATGCACGTATATTGAACATCATAATGATTACAACCAAAAAGGTAATTAAGATCTCAAGGGATAGAGCTTCTTCAAGTGTTCCTAGCGTTTCTTTAATGACCGTAGTCCTATCATAGAAGGGCACTATAGTTAATTGACTAACTGTTCCATTAGCTAATGTTTTAGAAGGTAGTCCACCTTTAATCTCTCCAATTTTATCTTTAACACCATTTATTACCTTTAGCGGATTAGCCCCATATCGAGCTACTACTACACCGCCTACTACTTCAGCACCATCTTTATCTAGTAGCCCTCTTCGTGTTGCTGGGCCAATTGACACTACAGCGATATCCTTTATTCTAATAGGAACATTATCATGAACAGCCACTACAGCTAATTCTATGTCTTCAATAGATTTTATATACCCAAGTCCTCTAACTAGATATTCTGCTTGATTGATTTCTATGGTTTTTGCACCAACATCCTTGTTGGAATTTTTTACTGCCTGCATTACCTTATGCAGTGGTATATCGTAGGTTCGTAGAGCATTTGGATCTACGTCTATTTGATACTCTTTCACAAAACCACCAATGGACGCTACTTCACTTACTCCGTCCACAGCATTCAGTCCATATTTTACAAAGAAGTCTTGAATAGATCGTATTTCATGGAGGTCCCAACCTCCAGTAGGGTTATTGTTTTCGTCTCTACCTTCAAGAGTATACCAATACACTTGACCAAGTGCGGTAGCATCTGGCCCTATAGCTGGGCTTACCTCAGGAGGCAGCAGGTCAGTTGGAAGAGAATTAAGTTTCTCTAATATTCTGGATCTAGACCAATAAAATTCCACATCTTCATTAAAGATTACGTAAATACTCGAAACTCCGAAAATTGATGAACTACGGATAGATTTCACTCCGGGAATCCCAAGCAATGAAGTCGTTAAAGGATATGTAATTTGGTCCTCAATATCTTGAGGTGACCTTCCTTGCCATTTAGTAAAGACTATTTGTTGGTTTTCACCAATATCAGGAATAGCATCTACCGGGACAGGGTCTGAGGGCAAAGCCCCAACTTCCCAACCAAATGGAGAAGTAACTACTCCCCAAGCAACGAAGAGCATTATGACGATTACCGTCACTAATTTATTGTATAAAAAATATTTAATTATTCTGTTAAGCATAAAATTTCTTTGAACTAAAAACTAAAAAAAAGACATCCCGTAGAATTGACAATTGGGATAAAAAACTATGCTTTCTATATTACATAAACTTGAAGGTAAGACCTTATTAAGTTTTTGCGTAACGTGGGTGAAGATTCAATAAACTCACATTGTA
>Ga0209659_1001037_pt1 | contig 16776 bp, 17 predicted proteins | sample SaaInlLV_10m_DNA_FD_184658 | JGI IMG/M metagenome (GOLD analysis project Ga0209659, IMG submission 184658) | Marine microbial communities from expanding oxygen minimum zones in the Saanich Inlet - SI072_LV_10m_DNA (SPAdes) (version 2) | ecosystem: Environmental > Aquatic > Marine > Intertidal... | reverse complement strand
TATTCTGGAAGCTAATAAAGCATAATCTGGGTGACGCGTTGTCATTGAAGCAGAAACCTCAGCTGCTAAATTATCAAGCTCCGAAGTGGTTACTCCTTCATAAATCCCCTCAATTACTTTCATAGCAACAGCGGTTGGTTCTACCAAATCGCTAAAGCCATAACATAACTTTTGTATTCGAGCCGTAATCTTATCAAATTTTATAGACTCCTTTCTTCCATCTCTTTTTACTACAAACATCCCTTTTACTTTTTACTTGTTAAGTAACTTATTTTAAAAATCGTCGTCAAACGAAAAATTATCTTTTGAATCAGATGAATCACCTAAAACTCCCGCTTTCTGGTAATCTCCTACTCTTTTCTCAAAGAAATTAGTTTTCCCTTCTAAGGAAATCATTTCCATGAAATCAAATGGGTTTTCAGAATTATAAACCTTCTCGCAGCCTAATTCTACTAACAGACGGTCAGTTACAAACTCTAAATACTTGGTCATCAAATCCGAATTCATACCAATCAATTTTACTGGTAAAGACTCAATGATAAACTCTCTTTCTATATTTAATGCATCTACTATTATCTCTTTTATTCTCTCTTTGGGAACCTTATTAATCAGGTGGTTATTATGCAAATGACATGCAAAATCACAATGCAAACCTTCATCTCTACTTATAAGCTCGTTGGAGAATGTTAGGCCAGGCATTAAGCCTCTTTTCTTAAGCCAGAAAATAGAACAAAAAGAACCTGAGAAGAAAATCCCTTCAACAGCTGCGAAGGCAACGAGTCTTTCAGCAAAAGAATCGCTTTCAATCCATTTGATTGCCCACTCTGCTTTCTTTTTAATAGCATCAAAATGTTCAATAGCTGTAAAAAGCTGAGCTCTTTCTTTTTTGTCTTTTATGTAAGTATCGATTAATAAAGAATAGGTTTCAGAATGAATGTTTTCCATCATAATTTGAAAACCGTAAAAGAACTTTGCTTCAGTATACTGAACTTCGTTCACAAAGTTCTCAGCTAAGTTCTCATTTACAATCCCATCACTGGCTGCAAAAAATGCTAATATGTGCTTGATGAAATAACGCTCGTCATCATTCAATTTTGATTCCCAGTCAACCAAGTCTTGATGCAAATCAATCTCCTCAGCTGTCCAAAAACTAGCTTCCTGTTTCTTATACCATTGCCAAATATCATCGTGTTCTATTGGAAATAAAACGTATCGGTTAGCGTTATCTTGCATTATGGGTTCAATAGCTGTTGCCATTCTTTATTTTAAAATTTAGCGAAAGGTTTTCCTAGAGAAAATTTTGATTTCTCCTCCTTTCAGGTTAGCTTTACATTTTATGGGATTTACTCCTAAAACAAAACCAATTCAACTTTGCAAATTCAAACAGTGCGTTTGATATATGAATTAGCTCACAACAAATGTTTCAAAAAAAAAAGTCGAAAGCAATTCAATTTTATTCACAATAAATTCAAGTTGTTAACAGTCCTCTATTTTTTTTATTTCAAAAAAAATATACGTAATCGAGAAAGTCAAAAGTTTTCAAAAAGTCAAGATTTTTTTCAAAAAAAAATGGATGTCATTTTGCAAATTGAAAACTGAAAAACCATTAGCAATTGGTTAGTGTTTTTTTAAAAGCTTGTCAGCTTCACATAACTCCTCAAACCATTTTTCTCCATACTGCCGGATAAGCGGTTCTTTGAGAAAACGAAAGACTGGAAGCTGTAATTTTTCGCCACACTCACAGGCAGGCTTACATATATCTATGGCTTCATAATTGACTGCATCAAAGTCTTTATATTTCTCTATTCTTATCGGGAATAGATGACAGGAAATAGGTTTTTTAAAGTCGATTTTGCCGTCATTATACGCCTGTTCGATACTACACTTTGCTATTCCAGCAAAATCAAATGAAACAAATGCACATTCGTTATTATTTATTAAGGGAGTTGTGTTATCACCATCTGAATCGACAACATAAAAGCCTTGTTCTTTAATGGCATCAATCCCTTCTTGACGCATGTATGGTTTTACCTCATCAAAGATTTCAGACAATACGGGAAGCTCATCGTCATTCAATGGGGCTCCAGCATCTCCATCAACGCAACACGCTCCTTTACAAGCTGATAAGTCGCAAGCAAATTGTCTGTCAAATACGTCTAGTGAAATAATCTTGTCTTCAATCTGAACCATCATTACAAAGATAACGAAAGAGGATGTATAAATGTAATGAATATGTGTATTTTTGCGATATGGCAAATTATGAAGAGGTATTTAAAAAAGTCGTTGCTCATGCTAAAGAATATGGGTTCATTTTTCAATCCAGCGAACTGTATGACGGACTAGCAGCAGTGTATGATTATGGTCCAAATGGATCAGAGCTCAAAAACAATATTCGTAACTATTGGTGGAAATCAATGGTTAATATGAATGAAAATATTGTGGGCTTAGACTCTGCAATTTTTATGCATCCAACAACTTGGAAGGCTTCAGGTCATGTTGACGCTTTTAATGACCCTTTGATTGACAATAAAGATTCTAAAAAACGATACCGAGCCGATGTTCTTATAGAAGACTATGTGGCTAAAATTGAAGGCAAAATAGAGAAAGAAGTCAAAAAAGCTATTAAGCGTTTCGGTGATAGTTTTGATAAAGAACAGTTTGTCAGTACTAACCCAAGAGTGTTAGGCTATAAGTCAAAATGCATGAGCATTATGCAACGCTTTAGTGAAGCTATGGCTGCCAACAAATTGGATGATGTCAAGGCTCTTATTGAAGAGTTAGGAATCGTATGTCCTGTCTCTGGCACAAAAAATTGGACGGATGTACGTCAGTTCAATTTGATGTTTAAAACACAAATGGGCTCGACTGCTGACGGTGCTTCGGATTTATATTTAAGACCTGAAACTGCTCAAGGTATTTTCGTTAACTTTTTAAATGTGCAGAAAACTGCTCGTATGAAAATTCCTTTTGGTATAGCACAAACTGGAAAGGCATTTAGAAACGAAATTGTGGCGCGTCAGTTTATCTTCCGTATGCGTGAGTTTGAGCAAATGGAAATGCAATTTTTTGTTCGTCCTGGCAAGGAAATGAAATGGTACGAACACTGGAAAGATTCTCGTATGAAATGGCATTTGAGTCTTGGAATCGATAAAGAACTTTTCCGTTTTCACGACCACGACAATTTGGCTCACTATGCTAATGCTGCTTGCGATATTGAATTTAAGTTTCCTTTTGGATTCAAAGAATTAGAGGGTATACATTCGCGTACCGACTTCGACTTAAAAAGCCATCAGGAACATTCGGGACGAAAAGTGCAATACTTTGACCCTGAGATTAATGAGAGCTATGTCCCTTATGTGGTAGAGACCTCCATTGGTCTTGACCGTATGTTTTTAACTATTCTTTCTAACTCTTACAAAGAGGAAGAAGTGAATGGCGAAAACAGATTAGTATTGTCAATCCCTGCATTATTGGCTCCTGTGAAAGCAGCGGTTTTACCCCTAACTAAAAAGGATGGATTGCCAGAAAAAGCTCGTGAAATTTTGAGTCTACTTCAGTGCGACTTCCTGTGCCAATACGAAGAAAAAGACTCCATTGGTAAACGTTATAGGCGTCAAGACGCTATAGGTACACCTTATTGTATTACGGTAGATCACCAAAGCTTGGAAGACAATACAGTAACAGTCAGAGACAGAGACACTATGGCTCAAGAGAGAGTAGCAATAGACCGCTTACATACCCTTGTTTCAAAAAAAGTGGATTTTAGAAACTACTTATAAAGTTTGAATACTCAAATAAAGTGAGGCTCTTCTTTTGTAAATCTTCAATGAAGTAAATTTTACTTCCCATTAAAATTACTCATGGTCTGAGCTAAACCAATGGTGCCGAAAGCCAATATCATTTTTGTAGCTTGTTCTATTCGTTCTTGCAAATCATTTTCTTCATCAGAAAGCCAATCGGATAAAACATATTGGGCTTGTTGTCCCTTCAAAAATTGACCACCTACTCCAAAGCGAAGTCTGGCGTATTTATTATGCCCTAAGTAGTAATTTATATCCTTCAAACCATTGTGTCCGCCGTCAGAGCCTTTACCCCTAAGTCGTAAGGTTCCAAAAGGCAAAGCAATATCATCTGTTACGACAAGAATATTTTCAGCACTAATTTTGAGGGATTGCATCCAGTAGTTGACTGCTTTTCCACTCAGATTCATGAAAGTCGTGGGTTTGATAAGGTGATAGGTTCTAGCTTTATGTTTAACAGAAGAATAATAGGCGTGTTTTTCCTCCTTAAACGAAGTATTGGACAGCTCGTTAAGAGTGTCCAATACTTTAAATCCTATATTATGCCGAGTATTTTCATACTTAGCACCAGGGTTTCCTAATCCAACAATGAGGTATTTCATTGCTTAAATATAGAAATATTATTCTGCAGATTGTGCATCAGCAGCTGGTGCATCTCCACCTTCAGCTGTTTCACCTTCTGCTCCTTCTTCACCTTCCTCTTCGTCTTCAACAGCACCACGTGCTGTTTTCACACCAACGATTACAGATTTGTCTCCAGCAAGGAAGGTATATTTCTCATCTCTGACGTCTCCAATGTATAGGAACTGACCAATTTTTAAGTGCTCAATATCCACATTGATAGCGTCTGGTAAATTAGCAGGAACTGCACGCGTTTTAATCGCTCTTTTTCTTACTAATAAGTTACCTCCGTTTCTTACACCAATTGGCACACCGTTAAAGTTAACAGGAATACTTACCGTAACTTCTTTATCATCGAAGACTTGTAAAAAGTCAATATGAATAATTCTATCCGTTACTGGATGAAATTGAATGTCTTGGAGAATAGCTTGAGTCTGCTCTCCATTAATATCTAGTTTTACTAAATATACGTCTGGAGTATTAACAAGCTTGTTTAGGTCATTCTCTGTAGCAGAGAAGTACACTTGCTTTTCTCCCCCGTAAAGCACGCATGGAACTTTACCCTGATTTCTTAGTGCTCTATTAGCGATTTTATTCGTTTCTCTAGATTCAGCACTTAATGCAAATGTTTTCATTTAAAATAAATAATGATTGATTAATAATTAACTAATAAAATTTGAGCTTATGGATATTTTTTTAAACACGCAACTAATGGTGTCAGCAAATAAATCCCCTATCTCAATTACTTTTACTTTTTCACTTTTATGTTCTTTTCTCAATGTATCAGTAACAATAAGTTCCGAAAGTTGAGATTGTTCTATTCGTTCATAGGCATTGCCTGAAAGGATGGCATGAGTACAACAAGCTCTTACACTGCTCGCTCCATTTTCCATCATTAGGTTTGCTGCCTTAGTAAGTGTCCCTGCAGTATCAACCATGTCATCTACGAGCACAATATCTTTTCCTTGTACATCTCCAATAAGCATCATTTTGCTTACTTCGTTTGCCTTATCTCTGTGCTTATAACACACTACTACTTCACTGTCCAAATATTTAGCATATGTATTGGCTCGTTTTGTGCCGCCCATATCTGGTGATGCTACACATAAATTATCAAGTTTTAAACTCTTTATGTAAGGAATAAACAAAGTAGAAGCAAACATATGATCAACAGGCACTTCAAAAAATCCCTGGATTTGGTCAGCATGTAAATCCATAGTCATAATTCTATCCACACCTGCAGCAGTCAATAAATTGGCAGCCAATTTAGCTCCTATTGGAACTCTAGGTTTTCCTTTTTTATCCTGACGAGCATAGCCAAAATAAGGTATTACCGCTGTAATCTTGTATGCCGAAGCTCGTTTAGCTGCATCTATCATTAGCAACAATTCCATAAGATTATCTGATGGTGGCGGGGTAGATTGAACTATAAATACATTGCATCCTCTGACCGTTTCATCAAATGACGGCTCAAACTCTCCATCACTGAAATATACTATAGACGTATTACCCAAAGGTTGACCGAATTTTTCGGCTATTGTTTCGGCTAAGTCTTTACTAGCAGAAGCGGCAAATATTTTAACTTTTGATGACATCTGTATTTAATGGAGGGCAAAGATAAAAAAATTGCTCAATCGTTGAAGTATTTATTCCCATCATTTGTCGTTGACAAACAAAAGAGTAAATTTGCTGCCACTAATTTTTAGGCCCGAGTGGCGGAATTGGTAGACGCGCTGGATTCAAAATCCAGTGATAGCAATATCGTGCCGGTTCGATCCCGGCCTCGGGTACAAAAACCTCCTCAATTTATGAGGAGGTTTTTTTGTACTTTTACACTTCTTATTTTCATACAGATGAAACAGAAAAAATACGACAACGCTTACCTTAAAATGGCTCAAGAATGGGCAAAACTTTCACATTGCCAACGAAAACAAGTTGGAGCACTTATAGTGAAAGATAGAATGATTATTTCTGATGGCTATAACGGCTGCCCTTCCGGTTTTGAAAACACTTGTGAAGATGAAGAGGGGAATACCAAATGGTACGTCTTACATGCTGAAGCCAATGCTATAATGAAAGTCGCTCGGTCAACTAACGACTGTAAAGATGCTACCCTATACCTTACCTTATCTCCTTGTAAAGAGTGTAGTAAACTCATTCATCAAGCAGGAATAAAGCGTCTAGTATATTTGGATGAATACAAAGACACTACTGGTCTTGATTTCTTGAGAAAAGCAAATATTGACATTCTACACTACACGGATGCTGAATAAAAATTCGAATTTTAGTCCCCTTATTTTTGCCTTAATTCTTGTTGTTGGAATATGGTTAGGAAAATCACTAAATTTTGGTGATTTCAGTAAGAGTGAAGTCAACAAATTCAATTTAGTACTTGAGCAGCTAGAGGAAGCTTATGTTGATAGTATCAACAAAGATGAACTCATAGAAAAAGCGGTTGCTAATTTACTGAAAGAACTTGACCCTCACTCCTATTATATTAAAGCAAAAGATTTATCTGCTATTAATGAACCTATGGAAGGTAGTTTTGATGGTATTGGTGTTGAATTTAATTTATTGGACGATACTATACTTGTCGTAGCACCTATTTCTGGCGGACCATCTCAAAGGGTTGGTATTCAGTCTGGAGATAAAATAGTGTCCGTTGACGGCGAAATTATTGCTGGAACTGATCTTGAAAACGAAGATGTGTTTAAACTTCTTCGTGGAAAAAGCGGAACTAAGGTTACCGTTGGAGTGCTTCGTAGAGGGGAGGACAATCTTATTGACTTCGAAATTACTAGAGATAAAATTCCTATTTATAGTGTGGATGTTTCTTATATGATAGATGATGAAACAGCATACATCAAAATAAATCGCTTTGCTGCAAACACTTATGAGGAGTTTGTAAGTGCGTCTGAAAAATTACTCAATTTGGGAATGAAAAAACTCATCCTTGATTTAAGAAATAACCCTGGCGGATACCTTGGTGCTGCTATAAATGTAGCTAATGAATTTTTAGAAGAGGATTTACTGATTGTTTATACTCAAGATAGACTTAGCAAACGACAAGAGTATTATTCTAATGCTAGAGGGTTACTCCTCGATATTGATGCTGTAGTTATCATAGATGAAGGGTCTGCCTCGGCAAGTGAAATTGTAGCGGGTGCTCTTCAAGATAACGACAAAGGGACTATAGTTGGTCGTCGTTCCTTTGGTAAAGGCTTGGTTCAAGAACAATTTGAACATCCAGATGGATCAGCTTACAGAATTACTACACAACGCTACTACACACCAACAGGCCGCTGCATTCAACGACCGTATGCTAAAGGAGAAGAAGACGATTATGAAGATGATTTTATTGCTCGAATGAATAATGGCGAACTCCTTTCCAAAGACAGCATTGAGTTTAACGATAGTCTAAAGTTTGTTACCAAAGGTGGGAAGATTGTTTATGGTGGAGGTGGAATTATGCCAGATGTCTTTGTACCCTTAGATACAACCTCATACCACACCTCTATTTCGTCCGCTAACAGAAAAGACCTCATCAGGCAATACGCCTTTGATTATACTGGCAAACATAGAGATGAGTTAGAAACCCAATCTCGTCAGGATTTCATTCAGTTTTTCGAAGTGAATTCCGATGATTTAAAAGCGCTATCTGACTATTGTAAAACCTCTGAAATAGACATGCCTATCAATGAGTTTTCTGCATACGATACTAAAATCATAACATCGCAATTGAAAGCACATATTGCTAGAAATATTTGGAGCGATGATGGATTTTTCCCCATCATTCACGAAATAGATTATACATTTCAGCAAGCCAAATTGCAGTAATTTCTTAATTTTGTAACCACTTATTAATTAAATATTAAAATTATGTCATTCGAATTACCTCAATTACCCTATGCTTACGACGCATTGGAGCCTCATATAGATGCCAGAACAATGGAAATTCATCACAGTAAACACCACGCTGGATATACTGCAAAACTAAACGCTGCTATTGAAGGTAGCGACTTAGCACATAAATCCATTGAAGATATTTTAGGCGGTGAGCTTTCTCCTGCTGTTCGTAACAACGGCGGAGGATATTATAACCACTGTCTGTTTTGGACTGTAATGAGTCCTAACGGTGGTGGCGAGCCTAGCGGCGACTTAGCTAACGCTATTAACGAAGCTTTTGGTTCATTTGAAGATTTTAAAACAAGCTTTTCTAATGCTGCTGCCACTCAATTTGGCTCAGGCTGGGCTTGGTTATGTGTAAAAGACGGAAAGTTATCCGTATGTTCAACGGCTAACCAAGACAACCCATTGATGAAAAGTGGTTGTGGCGGAACACCAATCTTAGGACTAGATGTGTGGGAACATGCATATTACCTCAACTATCAAAACAGAAGGCCTGATTACATTAATGCCTTTTTTAATGTGGTAAACTGGGAAGAAGTAGACAGGCGATTCAAAGCTTGCTAAGTATTTAAAGGCCCTCAAATGAGGGCCTTTTTATTAGATGCTTTTATAGTAGTAATAATTCTAGTGTTAAATTATTCGACTGTAATCGGGTATTTCACTACCAATACTTCTAGTTCAGATAGTTCTACTAAAGAAAATGTTGATGAAATTTTAGTGTCATTTACTTAGTTATCATAAATTTAAATTAATGATCAATAGAAAAAAAACGAGATTGATTCTTGAATTCAGCATCATTTGTCATTTTATATAAATAGTCGATTTGTTGTATATGAATGAAATGATAGTTTTCAGCTTGAACTTTATGTGCTATACAATAATAAGAAATGTCGCTAACTGACCTGAATCTATGAAGATTGTATTTCGCTGTAGTTAAAACTGCATTCAACAAGTCGTATACATCTTTTTCAGGATTAATTTTGTAAAAATCATGGACCCCAATAATTGAAAATAAAAAACCATTTAACGTAAAGTTTACAGGATTAAAAGGATACTCTTCAATCCATAAATACCCTGCCGAATCAATTGCTGATATCCAATTATTATCAGTATTAATTCCATCAAATTCTATAAAAAAAGAATTGAAAGTCTGCTGTGAATATTCCAAGTATCTATTATCATTTGTAATAGAAAATAGTTTTGAGAAAAGAGATAACACTTGCCCCTGTGCCATACCACTGTACCAAGGGGCTTTCATTACAAAATCATTATACCCGTGTAACGGAAAATCAAATTCATATGGAAACATTAATGACTGATTTGTTTTGTCAGCAAGTTCAATAAGTGTTAATGCATATTTTTCAGCCCAATCAAGATAAATTATATCATTTGTAATTTGATACGTTGACAAAAAATATAGAGCCCGTTGCGCGATTTGTACAGGATTATAAAATATCTCGCCATTGTATTCTTTCATAAGTATACCTGCTGAATCTGTTAAAGCATATTGATAGAATAATGAATCTGCAATTGATTCGTCAAAATAAAAATCATCAGTAGTTGAAATTTGCTGAATATCAAACTGTTCTTTAATTACTTCGGATCCATTAAACATATATTTATATTTAATATTTTCTTTTTCACATGAGCTAAAAATTAATGCGACAGTGAATATTATTGAAAAATTTTTCATTTTTTGATAGAATATTTAATTATTATTAATGAACTTTATGAGGTTTTTTTGTTTAATTACAAACAAAATAATAAAAATAATTGACTATTCAGGAAAAGAAATCGTTGACGAATCCAAAATACCGTTTATTAAAATATTTGATGATGGTAGTGTAGAGAGAAAAATAATTATTGAATAAAATTTACTTCTCTATAACATTAAACCTTACTACTTAATTGAAGTGAGGTTTTTTTATGTCTTTATGTAATTGTGTGGATAGGGATAAAGGGAATATTATTTTTAGAACATAACGTTGGTTGAGGTCTAATGTCCAACAAAATTAATGATTTAAGCATCTTAACCTTGTAATCAAACTACCCCATATAATTGAATAAAGTCGATTAAATCAATTTATATCACATAAATATTGGACGTGAGAGTTTGGGTATATAATAAGTTTTAAAATATCTGAAAAAATCACATCACTAAAAACAAAAAATAAGTAAAGAATTATTTCACATTGAATGTAGAAATAGAATAAATGAAAATACACTTTTGTTATAAAGTCAAACTAGACTGAATAAAATAATTAAGAAGAAAAAGGACCTAAAAATATTGTATTGACCTACTCGACTGTAACGGACTTCGCTAAGTTTCTAGGTTGATCGACATTACACCCTCTCATAACGGCAATGTGGTAAGACAATAACTGTAATGGGATATTTGCTAAAATTGGCACTAGTGGCTCTGCAACTTCAGGAACTTCAATAACATAATCGGCTATTTCTTTTACCGTTACATCTCCCTGACTTACAATAGCAATAACAACACCGTTTCGAGCTTTAACCTCCTGAATGTTACTTACTACCTTTTCGTAGTGCCCCTTTTTGGTGGCAATAACTACAATCGGCATATCTTCATCAATAAGTGCAATAGGGCCGTGCTTCATTTCTGCTGCCGGATACCCTTCAGCATGTATGTAGGATATCTCTTTCAGTTTAAGGGCTCCTTCTAAAGCTACTGGGAAATTATACCCTCTTCCTAGATATAGGAAGTTAGAGGCATTAACAAATTTCTTAGATAAATCTTCGATGTATTCATTCATAGAAATCATACTCTCTACCTTTTTAGGTATAGATTCCAATTCAATTAATAACTGCCTGTAGTAGTTCTTTGAAATCGTGGCTTTTTTCTTTGCTAGAAGTAAAGAAATTAAGGTTAATACCGTTACTTGAGCAGTAAATGCTTTTGTAGAAGCTACTCCTATTTCTGGACCAGCATGGGTGTATGCTCCCGAATGACTAAGTCTTGCAATAGATGAACCGACCACATTACATATGGCTAGTACCGTTGCCCCACGTTCTTTGGCTAAACGCATAGCTGCTAGAGTGTCTGCCGTTTCGCCAGATTGCGAAATCGCTAGTACCACATCTTTTTCTGAAAGAATAGGGTTTCTATATCTGAATTCTGAAGCGTATTCAACCTCAACATTGATTCGTGCTAAGTCTTCCAAAAGGTACTCTCCAATTAGCCCTGCATGCCAAGAGGTCCCGCAAGCCACAATAATAATTCGATTGGCATTGACTATTTTGTCAGAGTATGCATCAATACCACTCATCTTAATCACACCTTCCTTGCTAAGTAATCTTCCTCTGATACTATCGGCAATGGATTTAGGTTGCTCAAAAATTTCTTTGAGCATGAAGTGGTCATATCCACCTTTTTCTATAGCTTCAAGATTCAATTCAAGTTCTTGAATAAAAGGTGTTTTTTCTATATTTTCTATGGTCTTTAACTCAACGTCTTCAGATAAAGAAAGCTTAGCTATTTCTCCCTCTTCAAGGTAAATAACTTCTTTAGTATATTCTACAATTGGAGTGGCATCGGAAGCTATAAAGTATTCATTATCCCCTAAGCCAACAACCAATGGGCTACCCATTCTTGCTACAATAATTTCCTCAGGACTATCTTCTGAAACAACTGCAATAGCATACGCACCTATAACTTCATTAAGTGCTAGTCTCACAGCTTCAAATAAGGTAGAATTCCCTTTATTTTTAATGTCTTCTATAAGGTGAATTAAAACCTCTGTATCCGTGTCACTATGAAAGATATGTCCTCTTTGAACTAGGGCTTCCTTTATGGTATCATAGTTTTCAATAATCCCATTATGAATTATTGCTAGCTTCTTATTTTGAGAATAATGTGGGTGTGCATTAACGTCATTAGGCACACCATGCGTTGCCCAACGCGTATGACCGATTCCAATGCTGCTTGTTATATCTTTTCCCTCACAGTAGGATTCTAAATCAGCTACCTTACCTTGTTTTTTATAAGTCGTTAAACCAGAATCATTGATAAGTGCTATTCCTGCGCTATCATAACCTCTGTACTCAAGTCTTTGCAATCCTTTTATAAGTATCGGATACGCCTGTCTATGCCCTAAATAACCAACTATTCCACACATTTAAAACTCTGTATAAATTATATTAATATCAACGTCTTGACTGATTTCTGTACGGTTGGCATTTACAGCTTCTCCGGCTGAAACAAGCACTAATGTGCTATCAGTATATGTTCCATTTATCAAATCAAGCATGTATTTTGAAATGTTGAATACGTATTGATTATCTTCCAACACTCCACCAAAATGGGCTTGTCCTTCTAAAATATCAGCAAGGAAATACGTTGTCCCTGTTGAGTCCATTCGCACCAGTGATAATGAAGGGTGTGATGGATTTAAATCTGTATTGTTTTCAGCAGAAAAAGAAATAAGAGCTTGATTAATTACTTTGTTTTCTAATTCTTGCCTTAGTGAACTCAAATTGTTGAATGTAAGGTGCAATTCCGTTCCCCCCATAGACTGAACGCCATATAAATTATCCAAATCAACATTTTCCTCAATCTCGAAATGATTGATACGTGCAGCACTTGAACCTATCAATAAATCATAGGATAAGGTATCATTGTAGTATATAGTTAGTTTAGAGCCTGCATCCTTCAAGTTAAAGTAAAGAATTGAGGATGTAACATTATCAGAGGGAGATATTTTAAGTCCTTTGAAAAAAGATAAAAAGGCTGGGTTATCGACTAAGTTATCCGTGCCAGCATCTAAAATTATTTGACCAATTTGGTCAACACTTATTTTTAAAACCGTTTGTCCAACGGTATCGCCATCAGCAATAACGCTAGTATTTGGTCTAGGCAAAAACGAATATTCTAGAGGTGTACTAAACGGACTTGCGGTCAAAACTTCATTTGAATAATAGCTGGAATCATAGTGTATAGACTCATCCAACTGCTCAATTTTAATTCCCATTTCTATTGTAGTATCTCCATAATATGAAGAATACACCAAACTAAGAATCGCAGAATCAAGCACAGGACTTGCGCCAAAATCAACTGCATTCTGACTTAATAATAATTGTGTTGAGAAAGAGGCACTAACATCCTTAAAGTTAGACGATTCATAGCTTCCTAAGAGTGCTACTAATGGTTCATCAGTACGTACAGAGTCTGCCGATTTTGTAGCTAAACTAAAAGGATTGGAGTCGTCAAGTGAGGAAATGCTAATCTTATCACTTTCTGGCTGCACTTCTAAACCAATTACTTGAGGGTCTGTACAAGACGCAACAATAATTGAGAAAAGGGAGAATAAAAAAATATATTTCATGAAAAACGATTCGTTCATTAGGAGTATACGTCAACCTCTTCCAACAATTCATCGTATAAATTATTGTAAGGTTCTATGCAGGTCTCATTATCGTGATGAGTCAGCACATATTTTCCAGAATCAACTATGAATTTGTTTAAGTCTTCGTCAACACCATCACTACCCATAATGATAGCGTCAGCATATTGAACACCTAATTTGTGTAATGTACTAACAGATGCAGAAGAAATTAACTTAACGTCTTCTTCTTCCACTCCAGTTATTAAAGCCTTACGAGCCATATCATCATTAATTTCATAATCAGATTCTTGCTCATAAACGGAATAAACCACTTTTGTATTGTCAAAGATAGGGTCATCAGCAAATGCTTTTTTGAGATACATTGGCACTAAAGCAGACATCCAACCGTGACAATGCACAACATCTGGAGCCCAGCCGAGCTTTCTGACCGTTTCTAAAACCCCTCTGCAAAAGAATATAGTGCGCTCATCATGAAAATCAAATTCTTCACCGTCAATTTCTTGCATAAATGTTTTCTTAGGAAAATAATCTTCATTTTCTATAAAATACACCTGCATTCTTACTGGCTGTAAAGAAGCAACTTTAATAATTAGGGGGTAGTCTAAATTATCAAGAATCATATTCATTCCTGAAAGACGAATCACTTCATGTAGTTGATTTCTTCTCTGATTAATGCAGCCGTATTTTGGCATGAAAATTCGAATATCCTTTCCCTTCTCCATAATACCTTGAGGAAGGGCTCTACACTTAGAAGACAATTCTGTTTCTGATAAATATGGTGTGATTTCTTGAGAAACAAATAGCACTCTTTTCTTTTCCATAAATCGTTTGAATTTTTACTGTTGAAATAAAAGCAAAACTTGTGTATGCAAATTTACAAATTTTATAGCCATAAATCAAGTAAAATATTACTTTTATACTCTGAAAACACCGTTTAATGCAAGTACATAAAACCGTTGAAAGTTTAAAGAAAAGCATTTCAGCTCTAAGAGAGAAAAATTTAACAATTGGCTTTGTGCCTACAATGGGAGCTTTACATGAAGGGCATATTTCTTTAGTTAAGCTCGCTAAAATGAAATCAGATGCTGTAGTGGTTAGTATTTTTGTAAACCCTACTCAATTTAATAACCCCGACGATTTAGAAAATTATCCCATAGCCCTTAACGATGACATAAAATTACTAGAGAAAGAAGCGTCTGACATTCTGTTTTGCCCAGATGTATCAGAGATGTACCCTGAGGGTATGCTTACAAAAAAGTACCCTCTTAACGGTTTAGACAAAGGTCTAGAAGGAGGAAAAAGACCAGGTCATTTTGATGGCGTATGCACTGTAGTCCATCAGTTGTTTACTAGTGTTACTCCAGACAAAGCATTTTTTGGTGAAAAAGATTTTCAACAATTAGCAATCATCAAACACCTCGTTAAGGAATTAAACCTCAATATTGAGATTAATAGTTGTCCCACAATAAGAGATGCAGATGGTTTGGCCAAAAGCTCAAGGAATAAATTATTATCCCCTTCAGAAAGAGAAAAAGCTCCTTTGATTTATAAAAGTTTGATGAAGGCTAAAGCACTATTTGCTGAAATCGATATAAATGAGCTAAAAAACATAGTCAAAAATGAAATTGAAAGCTGTGAGGAAATGACTATAGACTATGTGGAAATCGTAAATCCTGAAACCCTAAAATCCGTTGAAAAAAGCGATGTACTTGAGAAAGCACACATACTCATTGCTGCATATTTAGGAAATGTGCGTTTAATAGATAATTTGCCATTAAATGATTAATTTCGCCCCATGCAAATTGAAGTAGTAAAATCAAAAATTCATCAAGTAACCGTTACAGGTGCCGACCTCAATTACATCGGCAGTATTACTATTGATGAAAGCCTAATGGAAGCCTCTAATATAATTGCTGGAGAAAAAGTCCAAATTGTTAACATTAACAATGGCGAACGCTTAGAGACTTATGTGATTAAAGGTGAGCGCGACAAAGGCGAAATATGCCTCAATGGTCCAGCAGCAAGAAAAGTGCAAAAAGGGGATACAATTATCATTATTTCATATGCAATTCTAGACTTTGAAGAAGCAAAGTCATTTAGTCCAACGCTCATATTCCCTAACCCTGATAATACTTTATAGAAACTACCTATGAAATCTTTAAAATGGTTAAAATATGTAGTCTTTATTCTATTAAGTGTTGGCTTAATGTATCTAGCGTTTAAAAACCAAAACCCCAAAACCTTATTAGCTCAACTGAAAGATGTAAAGTACAGTTGGGTTTGGCTATCGACATCCTTTGGTGCATTAGCTATTATTAGCCGGGCATACAGATGGGTTATTTTACTTAATAATCTTGGTTTTTCGGCGAGTAAACTAAACAGTATATATGCTGTATCCATTGGTTATTTTACCAACATAGCTATCCCACGTGCTGGCGAAATCACACGATGCACTAGCCTCAATCAGACCGAAGACATTCCGGTAGATAAACTGTTTGGGACTATCATTTTAGAAAGAGCTATTGATTTTATCATTTTAATTTCTCTAGTAGTATTAACTTTATTGCTGAAGTTTTCTCTTTTAACGGAATTAGTATCAACAGTATTTGAGGGCACTACAATAAACCCTTTGCCAACATTAATTACCATCGCCATCATAGCTATAATTTGTATAGTGATTTACCGTGTCTTTAAACAAAGAATCAACGCCTCTCCTTTCATATTAAAGGTAAAATCATTTTTATCTGGCGTTGGAGAAGGTTTTAAAAGTATAAAGGGTCTAAAAAATAAAACTGGTTTTTGGATGCACACCTTCGTCATTTGGTTGATGTATTTACTAATGACTTACGTTTGTTTTTTCTCCATATCAGCAACATCTATGCTTGACTTAGCAGACGGATTATACACTATGGTTATTGGTGGCTTCGGAATGGTTGCTCCAGTTCAAGGCGGTATTGGCGCTTACCATTACATAGTCAAAACAGGACTGGTATTGTTAGATATTTCTGAAGACTCTGCTTTACTTTTTGCTACAGTTGTTCATACTGCTCAAACATTAATGACCCTAGCATTTGGAGGAA
>Ga0209659_1000985_pt1 | contig 17297 bp, 16 predicted proteins | sample SaaInlLV_10m_DNA_FD_184658 | JGI IMG/M metagenome (GOLD analysis project Ga0209659, IMG submission 184658) | Marine microbial communities from expanding oxygen minimum zones in the Saanich Inlet - SI072_LV_10m_DNA (SPAdes) (version 2) | ecosystem: Environmental > Aquatic > Marine > Intertidal... | reverse complement strand
CGCATCATTAATTTCCTCGATTTCGGTAACGTTTATCGGCTCAAGATAAGACGCTGCTATTTCGCTAGAATTTGAGTCCACAGTATTTTGGATATCTAATTTATTTTTTTTCGCAATAACTACATCTGTAACTCCGAGCCATGTCGCCAGGAAAAGCAGTATCGCCGCGACAAAAGTGATAACAGTCGAGGGCATGGATAAGGGAATAACATCCCTAACATGTATGCTTTTTGCACATTTCGCCGCGCGCTGCAGGTGGGCATTAACAAAACCTTCCTCACGCTCAGATGGGGTTGCATTTTTAAGTTCAATGAACCATAGCGCACTCTGAAACTCGTCTTTCAAATCTTTTCGGGTGTCCAAATACCGTGCTGCGTCTTTATCCTCGACGCTGCACCAGGCTCTTATACAAAGGCATCCTAATACTACAACTACCACCGCGCCAATTCCGAGCGATTCTAAGCGACTCAGATCAATATCGAACGGAAGCAATAAAACTAATAAGCCAGAGCAAGCAAAAAAACAGATCGCCAAACCAAAACCAAGCTCGGTAATCGAACGGCGTAACTTAAGCCTTAACGATACGCGGTGAACGAGTTGTTTGATTTGAAGTTTGTATGAAGATGACATATCTCTCAATTGTATACCATGTGTTACCTTATAATTTGGTATACGTAAAAGGCCTTTTTGGACAGGAAATTGGGGACCATGAATCTTAATCGATACTTTAGAGCGCTTGCATATGCCTTGACATATATGGTTTGCTTCAGCACTTCAGCGCATGTTGGTTTGGTCAGCGCAAGCGACAAACCACACATCATTTACATATTAGCAAATGACTTAGGCTGGAAAGACGTCGGGTTTCATGGAGGCAACGTGTCTACACCGAATATAGACAATCTAGCAGCTTCTGGCGCACGGCTTGAGAGTTTTTATACGCTTCCGCACTCATCCTCTACTAGAGCCGCACTCTTAACTGGACGGTACCCGTTCCGCTTTGGGCTACAGACAAGTTCGATACTTTCTTGGAATACCTATGGTGTCCCCTTAGACGAACGGCTGCTCCCCCAAGCACTCAATTTGGCGGGCTACAAGACAGTATTGCTAGGATCCTGGTTATTAGGCCATGAGACAAGAAGCCAGCTTCCCACACAGAGGGGTTTTGACTATTTCTATGGTTCGTTGACTCCTACCGGAGATCACTTTAAGAAAATTAATACCATCGGCCTGACTGACTGGTTTGAGGGGGAGAGGCAAGTGACCGAGTTCGGTTACGCCACTGACCTTATCGGCGAGAAGTCTGAGAGTGTTATTAATAGTCATGACCCAATGACACCTCTGTTTATGATGGTGAGCCTTTCTTCTCCAGGCACGCCACTTCAAGCTCCAGATAGGCTTGTTGCAAAACAAACGGTAGCCAAGGATCAAGCTGCAAAAACGTATTCAGCGATGGTATCGCAAGTTGACGAGGTACTCGGAAAAATCGTAGCCGCACTGGACAGAAAAGGAATAAGAGAGAATACCGTTATCGTATTCCATAGCGACAACGGGGGAGCCGTAAAAAGGAAATATTCATCAGGTGATGGCGATACTCAGCAAACTGTTAGCAACAATGGACCATTTCGTTCTGGCAGTGGCTCCCTCTATGAAGGTGGGATTCGCGTGCCAGCGATTATTTCTTGGCCTGAGAAAATTAATCATATGATTTCAACAGAGCGTGTTCACGTCAGTGACATGTACACGACCTTACTTGGAATTGCTGGTGCTTCTCTTGGTAAAAATGAGCAAATTAAACCTTTAGACGGCATCGATCTTCTGCCCCTACTATACGAAAATGAACTGTTGCCTAAAAGAGTCCTAGTTCTCAATGTCACCGAATTTGGAGGTGCCATCATGATGGACGATTGGAAATTGATTGTTATCAGCACGTTGCCTTCGCAAATGGAATTGTATGATATCGGCAACGATCCGTCAGAGGATACAAACGTTTTAACGAAACATCCCGAGATCGCGGACAAATTAATGAGCGCACTATCTGATGCCGCATGGGAAATGTCGCCATCGCTCTACTTACAGGACCTTTCCAAAGCACGAATCCACTACACACCCATGATTTGGGGGGGAAACCCTCAGCGGCCGTAACTCAATAAATTAAATTTCATTTCGTACTGAAACCTCAATGCCTAAAAATAAATCATCAGCATTTAAATCATCAATATTAATGATTTGAAATCTCACACCAAGAAACGACTACTAAATGCAAATCAATTTAGTGGCCTTTGGTCCAACTCACTTATCACGAATCGATGATTTAGACTCATTAGATTCCGGATCATAAATAAACTGGTCGGCCAGTGCCCGATATAATGGCTTTCGGCAAACCACCTTCGAGCACCCTGCCGCCAATAAAGATGTCGCCATCAACGGAACGATCATGTCATGGTTATCTGTCATCTCCATCACAATCACAAAAGCTGTCACTGGGGCCTGTACAACACCTGCGAAATAAGCAACCATCCCTAAGACGACAACGGCGCCTAGAGGAGCAAAAGGCATCATCTGTGCGATGTTCTGCCCCAGTCCGGCTCCGACAGCCAATGATGGGGCGAATACCCCACCGGGAATACCGCTGATGTAAGAAATTAAAGTGGCTAGTAATTTCAATATTCCGAAAGATTCCGGAATATCACCGCTACCTTCCAGTATAGAACGCGCCTCATGATAGCCTGTCCCATAGGTTGTGCTGCCCGATAAGGCGCCAATTACTGCTAGCATAAATCCACAGATAGCCGCGAACATAACAGGGTTAGCCTTTGCGAAGATCCCTAACCTACCAGGTATCCCACGAGATACAAAAATCAATACCTGACTGAATATACCTCCCAAAATGCCGCCGAGTAAGCCACATACGATAACCGGCACCCAAGCGCTCGCCCCATTCAGGATAGCGGACGTCGTTCCGAAATAAGTATAATCCCCCAACCACCATATCGACACTATTCCAGCGACAATTACAGATGTAAGTACAGTGCCGCTGGTCCTGCTTTCATAGTTTCGACTCATTTCCTCGATTGCGAACACGATTCCAGCTAGTGGCGTATTGAACGCAGCGGCAACACCTGCGGCTCCACCCGCTAAAATTAATCCACGCTTTGTTTCAACACGTGAAAACCGAGTGAATTTTCCCAAAGATTGCATAATGGAGGCCCCGATTTGCACGGTTGGGCCTTCTCGACCTACCGAGGCACCTGAAAACAAACCAATCACGGTCAACAAAAACTTACCGATTGCTAACCGAATTGAAAGGTAAACACTCCTGCGTTCTTCGTTTTCAGTATTAATCGCCGCGATTGTTTGTGGTATGCCACTGCCTTGCGAACCCGAAAAGAATTTTCTAGTCAGCCACACAACTAAAGCTAGACCCGCTGGACCGATAAAAAAGGGTAACAAAAATGAAAAATCAACCATCTTCTGATGAAGGGAATTCGCATACTCTGCACTAATAGCGAACGCGATGGCCACGATACCGACTAAAACAGCTCCTGCCCAAAGCACAATTCTCCTAAGCCACAGGTGTGGGTTCAACCAAACATGGCGACCTCGCCTAATTAAGCTAGGCGGCATTACACTATTTCTCACGCAGTCTCCATCAAAAATATAGACGTCAAGAAACCGCCCATTCGCTGAAATTTTGCTACGTAAATATTTAAGGCATACATATACCCAGAGCGGACCCTCATGTTATCTCAGCCCAGCAACTGCTATTCACAAACATTCACTCAAAATTACCTAATTAGTTTTAGTTCAATACTTTACAGCATCTATGTTTTATTTTGAACACTGGTTCCGTGAAAATAATGCATCCGCTGAGTAAAGCGTTACATCCCTATTACTCTTAAGGGGCTGAATCCAATCGAGCTCGAAATCAAACGAACTAGCAATCGTATTCGTTGGCCTTAAATGCTTACTCAATAATTTTTTAATTCTCTTACAAGTCTAAATCCAAGATCATGCGCTCGAGATCCAAAAAACCTGAATCGATCTGACTCGTATAGGTAGTAAGGCTCATTGTTTAGCCAGGAACCACCGCGGTAGCCCCTGAGCGAACAATCCCCGTCCAGCCAAGCATCACCATTGAAAGGTGCTCCTCGCCAGTCTGGACTGGCGCAATCCTCAGTCCATTCTGAAACATTTCCTAGCATATCGTGAATACCAAATTTATTCGGCAAAAACTGTCCGACAGGTGCGGATTCTGCAAAGTTATCTGCACAGGGTATGAACTGGAAGCCAGATCCAGATCCAAAATGTTTATTTGCGATTTCGTCATACGCATTCGCGTATCTACAGAGCTCCGTTGCTGGAACGTCGAAATACCGATTCATCCCCGAACCTGCACGTGCCGCATACTCCCACTCTGAGTTGGACGGCAATCTGTATGTGGAACCTGTTTTTTTTGATAACCATTTGGCATACTTCTTTGCATCTGACCAAGAAACACTAAACATCGGTAAATTCGTGTTCTTCTGATCGACATCCTTAGGGCTAGCGCAATTTTGCGCTTTCACACAACGATTCCAGTCCGAAACAGTAATTTCGTATTTACCTATTGCATAGGGCTGATCAAAAGAAACTTTATAGAAATAACCCTCATCGTGTGGATGCCCAGGTCCCCAAGGAGGCACTCTCAGCTCGAACGAACCTTTTTCAACCATCACCATTAATGGACATTCCCTACAATCAGAAAATTCATTAGTCTTACCCGAGGCTAAAGTCCAACATAAAATACCCAACAACAATACAAAAGCACGTAAGTTTAAAAAAGATATTTTCTGATTAGGCATCTGATTAAGGCTCAATAAAAAGGATAAGATGGAAACAACCCCCCAAAGAATAGCTTGGTCACCTCTAAGATGCTATTTAACATTAAAAAAACCTCACTAAGCTCTATGAGGTCGCTGGTTAATTAGATCGATTAAATGTTTATAGGGCCTATATCAGCTCATGTTTCTATTTTAAATAATAAATTTACTTCAAATTTAGCCGAATCATCAGGTGTCCAAATAAAAAAAGCATCTACATATGTAGATGCTTTTTTTATTTGGTGGGCCCACCAGGATTTGAACCTGGGACCAAAGGATTATGAGTCCTCTGCTCTAACCAACTGAGCTACAGGCCCGTAAAAACTTCAGGACATGGAAAATTTTATTGTCCACCGTCACTATCTATAAAACTTTTGAGCCGTTCAGAGCGAGAAGGATGTCGCAACTTCCTAAGAGCTTTAGCTTCTATCTGCCTAATCCTCTCTCGAGTTACATCGAACTGCTTCCCTACATCCTCCAACGTATGATCAGTCGACATTTCAATACCAAACCTCATACGTAAAACTTTTGCCTCACGAGAGGTCAAGGTATCTAGAACTTCAGATGTTGCATCCTGCAGACTTGTATAAACAGCTGCATCTACAGGCGCCATAGTACCTGTATCTTCAATAAAATCACCCAAATGAGAATCCTCATCATCTCCGATAGGTGTTTCCATCGATATCGGTTCTTTGGATATTTTAAGAATTTTACGAATTTTATCCTCAGGCATCTCCATTTTTTCGGCTAATGTCGCTGGATCAGGCTCCAGCCCGGTCTCCTGCAAAATTTGACGTGAGATGCGGTTCATCTTGTTTATTGTCTCAATCATATGAACAGGAATACGAATGGTGCGAGCTTGATCCGCAATAGACCTCGTGATTGCCTGACGAATCCACCAGGTAGCATAAGTTGAAAACTTATAACCACGTCGATACTCAAACTTGTCCACCGCTTTCATCAATCCAATATTGCCCTCTTGGATAAGGTCAAGAAACTGAAGGCCACGATTTGTATATTTTTTTGCGATCGAAATAACTAGCCTCAAGTTGGCCTCTGTCATCTCTCTTTTAGCACGCTTAGACTTAGCCTCACCCGTCGACATCCGCTTATTAATTTCCCTCAGAGCTGTTAACGGTATGCCGATATAAACTTGAATATTCGCGAGATTTTTTTGACATTCTAAGATATCTGGAGCGAGCCGCAATAATGTCTCGACATAAGGCTTCCGCACCGCCACTTCACGCTCAACCCAATCGGGATTGATCTCATTACCAGGAAACGACTTTATGAATCTAGATTTTGGCATACCAGCTTTATCAACTGCCAAATCCATAATACGGCGTTCGTGCCTTCGTACCTCACTAACGACCGCCCGAACAGAATCACACATACTCTCGATGTGCTTCGCAGCAAACCTTATGTAGAGGAGTTCCTCAGAAATTGCAGTTTGGTGTTTGATATATACTGGAGATTCTGCACCGCCTCGAGCTAATGCTCTGACCATTTTCGTATTTAATGCTTTGATGCGACCGAGGCGCTCTAAAGAGTCTATCCGAAGAGTTTCTAAGTTTGCCGCTTGAAGAGCTGCCAGCGCCTCCTCGTCGTCCTCGTCGTCCTCGTCTGAATCGTCAAAGCTCGAAGAAGCCGGATTCGGGGGCTGAGGGGTATCCTCTTCTTCAGGAGCATTAGGGTCTACTAAACCATCTATGACGTCGTCGACCTTAACCTCGCTATTTTCGATCTTTTCTGCAAGTTCTATCAATTCAGTAATAGTCAATGGACAAGCTGATATCGCCTGAACCATGTGCTTGAGGCCTTCCTCAATACGCTTCGCAATTTCTATCTCGCCCTCGCGAGTCAATAACTCGACAGTACCCATTTCGCGCATATACATACGCACTGGATCAGTAGTACGCCCAAACTCCGAATCTGCAGTTGAAAGGGCTTGTTCAGCTTCCTCAACAGCAGCCTCATCAGCAACCGGAGGAGCATTTTCATTTAGTAGTAAAGCTTCGCTATCAGGAGCCTCATCATATACTCGGATGCCCATGTCGTTGATCATGCTTACGATTGTTTCCAACTGATCGGACTGAAGCATATCATCGGGTAGATGATCGTTGATCTCAGCATATGTTAAAAACCCTCGCTCCTTACCCTGAACGATTAAAGTTTTTAGCCGCGTTCTTCGAATTTCCGGATCTATGGGTTGCTGACCTGCAGCTTTTTTATCTTTTTTCTTTCTGCCTCGTTTTTTTGACAGTGACCCGGTCGCCATAAAATGTAGCCTTTGAATATCATTAGAAGAAACATTGACGGGATGCTATTACTAAGCCATCTCGGTCAACCCCGTATTATATCGCGTTTATGGCATGTTAGTCTGTTTTTGAGTCTGATTGGGACCTTTCTAAACTTCTATAAAGATTTCGCTCGTCCTCTGACAATTCTGATAGTGTTTTATTTGCTAATAATTCCTTTTGCATATTCAAGCGGGCTAAACGGTCCAGCTGCTCCCAAGCCTGTGCATATTCATTCTCTACGTTCTCAATTTTTACCTTGCCATTCTGATAGCGGACACGTGACAAATCTACAGATCGTCCTATCACATCCTCAAAGGCTGTTTCTTTAAGCTGACCAATAATTTGTTCTGTATTAAATTGGGCGTTGGCCAGTTGAAGCAACTCAGTTAATAGTTCAGATTGGGAAGGTGGAAAATGTTTCTTAACATTAGGCCATAGACCTTGAAGCCGACTTAAATCTCCATCTCTAACCAGTTCGGGGTATGCAAGAATCATTTCGATAAGATGTTGAAGTACTGAAGGCTCACTGTAAACGCGCGCTCGTTTGAAGCTATCCGGTTTTTTTTTCACGGAAAAATCAATATTGTTATGTGTTTTAGCTACAGTGATATCACCAAAATCGACAGTTGAAAGGCCTGTAAGTGATGTGACCCTCTCAATTAACAGTTTCCTAATCATTGGGGCCTTAATGCGAGCGACTATTGGCTTAAAAAGGGAAGCGAAACGCGATTTACCCTCGACAGATGCGAGATCTCCGGACTTACGGCTCAACTCATCAAGCAAGACATCTGACATCGGGGTAGCTTCGCTAATTTTTCGCTCGAAAGTATTACGCCCTTGCGACCGAACAAAGCTATCTGGATCCTCACCATCCGGTAAAAACAAAAACGATACCTTATTTCCATCTTCTACTTGGCTAATCGCACTCTCAAGAGCTCTGAATGCAGCCTTACGTCCAGCGGCATCACCATCGAAGCAAAAAATCAAATCTGGACATTGTTTAAGCAGACGAGCAATCTGAAACTCAGTGACTGCAGTTCCTAAAGTAGCAACAGCATAGGTGATGCCGTGTTGATGGAGAGCAACGACATCCATATATCCCTCTACCACGACGATTCGCCGCTCCTGCCGAATCGAGCTACGCGACTCCCAAAAACCATACACCTCTTTCCCCTTTTGGAAAAAAGGGGTTTCAGGCGAATTTAAATATTTTGGCTCCCCTGTTTCAATTACGCGGCCGCCAAAAGCGATCACGCGACCACGAAAATCTCTGATTGGAAAAATGACTCTATCCCTGAACCGATCATAACGACGGCCATCCTTCTCATTTACCAACCCGGCTTCAAGAAGAACAGAGGAACTCTCGTAATCATTGAATTCGTTACTCAATTCCTGCCAATTATTGCTCGCGTAACCTACCAAAAACTTAGCAGCTATGTTTCCATCTATTGCTCTTCCCTTTAGATATTGAATTGCGACGGATGCGCCTTTTAATTTACGCTTATAGTAGCTTGCTGCTCTGCTGGTAGCTGAAAAATAAGCTGTCGAATCCCTTTTTAGCTCTGTAGAGTCAGATCGTTGATTCTTTGGCACCTGCATCCCCGCCTGGTTAGCGAGACTTTCAACGGAGTCTATGAAACCCAAACCTTGATGCTCCATAAGGAAAGTAATTGCTGACCCGTGCACGCCGCAACCAAAGCAGTGATAAAACTGTTTTTGTTGGCTGACTGTAAAAGAGGGGGTTTTTTCTTCATGAAAAGGGCAACACGCAGACAAGTTCGCACCGCTGCGTCTGAGAGGAACGAACTTCTCAATGACATCAACGATATCGATACGGTTGAGGAGCTCATCTATAAAAGTCTGCGGAATCATTCGTACCAAATCATTTCTTGGTTAACTTGGATAGTTATACGAAAATGAGACACCATGTCGCATATCTAGCTTGAGACGATAACATCACAAATATAAAACGTCTGCAATTTAACTATTGTGTTTGATAAGCATTTCCTTAACGATAGCGGAGAGGGCTGAAAAATCGGCTTTGCCAGCTAGTTGGGACTTTAAAATTCCCATAACTTTGCCCATATCTTTTGGGCCCTGGGCATCGGCTTCTGAAATTGCGGCCTGAACAGCGGCTTTAGCTTCACCCGGGTTTATTTGCTGCGGCATGTAAGACATTAAAATATCTAGTTCCGCTTGCTCTTTATCCGCGAGTTCATCTCTTTGAGCTTCTCTAAAAATTCTTAAAGACTCTTTACGCTGTTTAGTCATTTTTTCGATTATCGTCAAAACATCTGCGTCAGTAAGCTCAATGCGATGATCAATTTCCTGCTGCTTCAATGCGGCCATTAAGAGCCGAAGTGTGGAGAGTTCCGTTTCACTTCGAGCTTTCATTGCCCTTCGGATGTCTTGCTCAACTTGCGACTTTAAATTCATCTACCTATCTCCTCGGATTCAATCTACGCCAGCTCTTTGGTTTAATTAGCGCAGATATATACACGGCATCACAAAATAAAAAACGGTGCCCGTCTAACGATGCACCGTTTAGAAATCCCTGCAATGATGAAGTCGATTAGTACATCTTTTGTGGCAGCATTTGACTTCGAATTCGTTTATGGTGTCGCTTGACTGCCGCCGCATGTTTACGTTTCCGCTCCGAAGTCGGCTTTTCATAAAACTCCCGAGCTCGAAGCTCCGTCAGCAATCCGGTTTTCTCCACGGTTCTTTTAAACCGCCTCATTGCCACTTCGAATGGCTCGTTCTCTTTCAGCTTAACAATTGGCATAAATAGTTTCTAAGTCTGTATAGTTACGCAGATTCTTTGCGAAGGAGCGAGAGTTTACCAAATTAATACCCTCCTGTGCAAATAACTCAAAATCCACCGTTTAAGTATAAAAATGAAACAAACATTGGTCCTCGGAATTGAAACGTCATGCGACGAAACCGGAGTAGCCCTATATGAGCTGGGTAAGGGCCTGAAGGCTCACAAACTTTACTCCCAAATCAAAATGCACGCCGAATATGGTGGGGTGGTGCCGGAGCTTGCCTCACGAGATCACGTTCGCAAGTTAATTCCGCTTATACGCGAATTGTTTAACGAAAATAAACTAAGTTTGGACGCCATAAGTGCGATCGCGTACACCAAAGGTCCCGGCCTCTCTGGTGCCCTGCTCGTCGGAACGACAGTCGCCAATACATTGGGTTACGCACTCAGAACACCTGTTATTGGCATACATCACCTTGAAGCTCACTTACTTTCACCATTGCTAAGTAACCCTGAAATTATATTCCCATTTATCGCACTGCTTGTCTCGGGAGGACATACTCAAATCATCCGAGTTGATCAAATTGGTAATTACAAAATACTAGGAGACACAAGAGATGATGCTGCCGGAGAAGCATTTGATAAAACTGGAAAAATACTTGGGCTTCCCTACCCCGGTGGGGCCCTGCTGTCGCAACTCGCTACCCACGGTGACGCGACTAAATATCCCCTGCCCAAACCAATGCTGAATAGTGGGGACTTGGACTTTAGCTTTAGTGGGCTAAAAACTGCAGTCGCACAACTAGTTAGAAAACTTGATGTAGAGGTCGTTTTAAGGTCCGACGTTATGAAGGCAGATATAGCGGCAAGCTTCCAAGAATCGGTCACGGATGTTCTCACAGCTAAGTGCTGTGCAGCGTTACGCGTAGATGATTTTAGTTCGTTAGTTGTCGCGGGAGGTGTGGGAGCAAACACAGAATTAAGAAGAAAAATTAACCAAGCGTCTAAGAAAGTCGGGTTTAGAGTCTATTACCCACCTATTGAATTTTGTACCGATAATGGAGCTATGGTCGCTTTAGTTGGCGCACTTAGAGTGACTGAGGGGGCAAGCGGCGCGCTTCCATTCAATATTCGCCCAAGGTGGCCGCTAAACACGTAAACACACCTAATAGACTATTTATATTTTTTTGTTTTTATCTCCAATTTTTGACTCAACTCCTTTCATTAAATTAATTATATTTGTGTAGTGTTTGGATATCAAAATAACGGCAACCAAAAACACTACCCACGTCAGCTGAGCATCTTGGAGCAATAAAAAGACAAAAAGAGGAGCCATTACTGCGGAGAAAATTGCTGCTAATGACGAGTAACGAAAAATTAGTGAAACGATCAACCAAACAAAAAGTACGGATACGCCCAATCGAAAATCCAATGCTACTAACCCACCAAAAGTTGTTGCAACACCCTTTCCACCTTTAAATGAGTGAAAAATTGGGTAAATATGCCCAAAGAGAACGCCTAACAAGGCAAAACCAGCCATAAAGTCAAGATCTATTCGTGCAGCAGTAATCGTAGAAATCCATGCAGGGATAAAATGAACTGCTACGAATCCCTTTGCCCCATCTCCAAGCAACGTCAGAGCCGCTGCTAGTTTATTTCCACTTCTAAGAACATTTGTAGCTCCAGGATTCTCAGATCCATAGCTATACGGACTTGGAAGTGACATTACCTTACTCACGATGACAGCGAAAGAGACGGAACCGATTAAGTAACTCGTAACAATTAAGAACAACATAGAAAAATCGATAGACAAAACTCTAACCTCTTGGGTGGTGTTGTTGGTGTAATTGCTTGAGTCGCTCTCGGGCGACGTGAGTATAAATTTGCGTTGTGGATACGTCCGAGTGACCCAAAAGAAGCTGTACCGAACGCAAATCCGCACCGTTATTAAGCAGGTGCGTTGCAAAGGCATGCCTCAAAGTATGAGGTGATACCTTTTTTTTGATCCCAGAAATAACAACATATTTTTGAATAAGATTCCAAAATGCTTGGCGCGACATTGAGGTCCCTCGATTTGTAACAAAAATTGCGTCTGATAATTTTTGAGATAGGATTATCGCTCGTCCTGATTGAACATAACGTGTTAACCAGTCGACAGCCTCCTCACCCAAAGGCAAAACCCTCTCTTTCGACCCCTTCCCCAAAACTCGTATCACTCCATCTAACAAATTAACCTGATTTAATTTAAGCGGTACTAATTCCGATACCCGAAGACCACTACTGTAAAGGGTTTCCAACATCGCTCTATTTCTCAAACCGGTGGGAGTTGTTGGGTCGGGAGACTCGATTAGGCGTGTGACGTCCTCCTCAACCAATATTGATGGAAGACCTCTTGTAATTTTAGGAGCTTCAATATTCAATGTAGGGTCGAGCTGAAGCCTCCCCTCTCTAACAAAAAACTGATAAAAACGCTTCAAGACGGACAAACATCTTGCAGTTGTTCGAGGTTTCTTATTGCAATCAAAACAATAAGCTAGATAGCTAAGTATGTGCTCATTTTTCACAATCAGTAAATCTCTTACATTTGTCTTTCTTATGAGCCAAACAGAAAACAGATGTAAATCTCGTCGATAGCTCTCTAAGGTGTTTCTTGACAATCCGTCCTCCAACCACAGGGAGTCGGAAAAGTAATCAATTGACTTCTCGTTTTGTTCAGCACTCACTTTATTAGGAGGTGATACCTTCGTGATTGAGCAACCAACGTTTCACTCTCATTGCAAATCCATCAATTGAATGCATAAAACCGCCCAAACCTGATTGAGACACCACACGGTGACACGGTATCAATATCGGGGTTAGATTATCTCCACACGCGGCGCCAACCGCTCGTGCCGACGAGTTCAGTGTTCTAGCAATATCTCCGTAAGTGCTTGTTGTCCCGAAAGGTATTTGTGCAATTTGAGACCAAACTCCATTCCTAAATTCAGATCCTTGCGTTCTAATAGGTAAGTCAAATTGAAACCTTGGGTTTCTTAAATACGCACAAACCTGCTTTTTAGCCTCTTTGGAAAAGGTATTCGATGAGAGCCCTGGCCTTATCTTAAGGGCAAAAAAATCAACTCTCTCCACGCAATCTATGTGTGTCAAAATCGCTATACATCCAAACGGCGTTGAAATACAAGATTGATATTCAATCATATTGATGTTCACTTAACTCGTTGAACCGGCGTACATTATGTTGTAAAAGTTTACAGGCAAACAACAAATAAAAATGGCGACCAAACGATCGCCATTTTTATTTAACAAACAAGCATCTTCTACCCTTCGGCTGTCGCTCGACGCTTTTGAGGAAGCTTTTCTTTAATTCGTGCAGACTTACCCGATCGCCCACGAAGGTAGTATAACTTGGCCCGCCGAACGTCTCCTCGACGCTTAACCTCTATACTTGCGATTAACGGTGAATATGACTGGAATGTCCTCTCCACGCCAACCCCGGAGGATATTTTTCGAACTGTAAATGACGAATTCAAGCCACGATTTTTCTTAGCAATTACAACGCCCTCGTAAGCCTGAACTCGTTTGCGCTCACCCTCTACTACGTTCACATTCACCACTAAGGTGTCCCCAGCTGAGAAATCTGGGATTTTCGCGTCTAAACGTTCGATTTGTTCTTTTTCTAATTCCGCTATTAAATTCATTTTTAATACTCCTTAACCCGCTATTATATATGGATTCTTGGATAGAAGGCAATGTTCTATTTGCATTTGCTTTTTGTCGAAGTTTCTCTAGGAATCAGGCTCATCGTGCTCCAGAAGATCAGGGCGTCTTGACCGAGTACGGTTGATAGATTGTTCATTCCTCCAGTGTTTAATTTGATCGTGGTGTCCGCTCAGAAGGACGTCTGGCACTCGTCGTCCCTTAAAAACTTCAGGCCTGGTGTAGTGCGGATATTCCAGCATACCCAATGAGTGACTCTCTTCGATAACTGATTCAGAGTGGTTAACTGCGCCTGGGAGCAAACGTATCAAAGAATCAAGAAGCACCATTGCTGGCAACTCTCCACCTGACAACACGTAATCTCCAATTGAAATTTCCAGATCTACCCGTTCCTCTATAACGCGTTCGTCCACGCCTTCATAACGGCCCGACAATAAAACTAAGCCGTCGAAACTCGTCATTTCCTCGACTAATTGCTGCGTAAGCACGCGCCCCTGAGGAGACAAGTAAATCGTCTTACTTGCTTTGACGCCACTACCTAATTGTCGTTTTTTAGCAGCATCAATCGCGTTAACCAGAGGGGCCGGCATCATGACCATACCCGCACCACCACCATAGGGCCTGTCATCAATTGTTTTTCTAGGATCAGTGGCAAATTCTCTCGGATTCCAACACACAAGATCGTAAACACCTCTATCCTCTGCTCGGCCCGTAATGCCGTTTTGAGTCAAAGCAGCAAACATCTCCGGAAATAGTGTGACCACATCAAAACGTTTCATATTTAATAATCTAAACCCCAATCAACCGTAAGAATACGATTTGTAGAATCAATCTCCTTAATGACATGATCTACCCAAGGTACCAACCGATTTTCATTTTCAGCTCTCACCACAATTACGGGCTGAGCTCCAGATTCAAACAAATGATCAATGACTCCGAGCGATTCACCCGCGAGATTGATAACGTCGAAATCAACCAAGGTATGCCAATAAAACTCTCCGTCAGTTAACTCGGGCAACTGACCGCGCTCAATACCAAAGTCTGCACCACCTAATAATGCCGCCTGGTCTCTATCATGGCAATCAACGAACTTAAGGATTAGATTTTTTTCTCTCGCACGCACATTCTCCAATTCCATTGTTTTCCAAACGGAATCGATATGAACTAGGAGATTGGTAAATTGCGAAAAAGAATCACTAGAAGAGGCAAATGAGCGAGCGTTGACCCAACCCCTCACGCCATGCGGGGCGAGCAGTCGCCCCATTAATATAAAGTCTTTAGGCTGCCTTTTTTCCGCCAAGCTGCTTTACCAGCCGCGCCGCAGTGTCGGAAAGTTGCGCGCCCTTGCCTTGCCAAAAGTTGACTCGATCGACATCGATGCGAAGTCCTTCTGTACCCTCAGGCGCTTGCGGATCATAAAACCCAACACGCTCCAAGTACCGCCCATCACGAGGCTTTCTTGAATCCGCCACAACCATGTTGTAGAAAGGTCGTCGCTTACTTCCGCTTCTAGATAATCTGATTACAACCATGTTTAAGTGTCCGTATAGTCTTTGATAATTTTATTTAGCGGCGAATTGTACTCTTTTTTTAAGATTAAGGGCAACTCATGTTAAATCCTAACCAGTCTCCCAAGACTAATCGCCATAGATTGAATCTAAAAATTGAGCTATTTCTGCTACTAAGCTCTCCTCACGCCTCTCAAAAAAATGTAAGGCATTTGAAATAATGACTTGGCTAGAACCAGGCACTTTCAAAATTTGTTGTTTCCTTTCATAGCCCCCTACGACCGTAATCTCCCAGTCATCAGATGCATATACATCCATCACGGGTATTTTAATCCTGAACATTTCCTGCAAACCATTGAGAATGCTGATGAATACCCATGAATTCACAAGAGTTTCATCAACCGTAATAAGATAATGATTTGCCATGGTCGCCCCAAGGCTATGAGAAACAATAGATATGTTGTCGAACCCTTTTTTGTTAAGAAACGCGGCCGCCAAATCAAACCGATGAAACGCTTCAGGATAAGTTGGGATGTAGTCACCAACCTTGGCGCCTCCGCCTAAAATAGGCATCTGTACTGACAATGTACTATAACCTTCGTCAGCTAACAAAATTCGTAGCATACCGTATAGCTCGAAATCAGGGTTCCATCCACGGCCATGAGCAATAATCACAGCCCCTTTTGGATCTTTCGCCTCCGTGTAAATGCCTAGAAACTTATGCCCATTAGATTGCTCGATCCACACTGGATCACCAACAATGATCGACGGAATTATTTGGTCGGCCCAATTTTTTTCACGCTCGTAATCAGAATATGCGGTGTAATCATTGGCTCCGACCGTGAGCGGATGGAGCAAGACCAAAACTATTAATTTAAAAAAACTCGTCATTAAAAATTACCTATTAAACTAAACATCCAGAAATTCGAATAATAAAATACTGATCGGTATAAATCAATGCTTGCCAAATGCTCCGCCCATGCCAGCGAGCATACGCTTCATACCTCCAGACTTCCCCATTAACTTCATCATTTTTTGCATCTGCTCGAACTGTTTCAGTAATTTATTGACTTCCTGCACACTTACACCGGCACCCTTCGCGATACGCCGCTTTCGGGACGCCTTCAGAACTTCGGGCCGACGCCGCTCGACTGCAGTCATGGAATTAATAATTCCTATCGTTTTAGAAGCAATTTTTTCATCTAAAGATGCCCCCTGCGCCGCCTGCGATAAATTCGATGGCAATTTTTCCATAATTGCCTCCATGCCACCCATATTTTGCATCTGTTGCATCTGAGACTTAAAGTCCTCCAAATTAAAACCCTTCCCTGCTTTCAGCTTTTTAGTGAGCTTAACGGCCTCCTTATTATCGACGGTCCGTTTTGCTTCATCGACCAATGAGAGTATGTCGCCCATCCCAAGAATACGAGTAGCTATTCGTTCGGGGAAAAAAGGTTCAAGGCCAGACATCTTTTCACCGGTACCTATAAACTTGATCGGTTGGCCAGTTACTCTTTTTACCGATAAGGCTGCACCACCCCGAGAATCTCCGTCCATCTTTGTTAAGATGACGCCTGTTAGATTTAGCGTCTGAGAGAATTTTTGAGCAACGTTAACAGCATCCTGCCCCTGCATAGCGTCAACTATAAATAGCGTCTCTATTGGATTTAGATTGTTACTGAGTAGTTTAATTTCATCCATCATTTCCTGATCGATCGATAATCTGCCTGCAGTATCGACAATCAAAACGTCGTACAAATTCTTCTTAGCTAAGTCAAGAGCCATATTGGCAATATCAATCGCAGATTTTCCTTGCTCATGGGGATAAGCATCAACGCCTACTTGTTTGGCAACAGCAGTCAATTGGGCTTGTGCTGCTGGTCTGCGGACGTCGCAACTCACCATGAGGACACGTTTTTTTTCCCCTGAGAGTTTCAAAGCTAGCTTACCGCATGTTGTGGTCTTGCCTGCTCCCTGCAAGCCAGCCATCAAAATAATAGCCGGTGGCTGAACAGCAAATGAAAGCTCAGAGTTTTGACTTCCCATCAGGGTTGTTAACTCATCTTTCACCACTCCAACGAGGGCCTGGCCTGGCGTGAGGCTATCTAGAACCTGTTGACCATTGGCCTTAGCCTGTACCTCTTGAATA
>Ga0209659_1000965_pt1 | contig 17511 bp, 17 predicted proteins | sample SaaInlLV_10m_DNA_FD_184658 | JGI IMG/M metagenome (GOLD analysis project Ga0209659, IMG submission 184658) | Marine microbial communities from expanding oxygen minimum zones in the Saanich Inlet - SI072_LV_10m_DNA (SPAdes) (version 2) | ecosystem: Environmental > Aquatic > Marine > Intertidal... | reverse complement strand
ATGAATCGATGCTAAACGATTATTGTTCGTTGCCGGTCAGTCCACCCGTAGCTGCCACTTCTAAACCCCAACACTTCCGACAAAGACCCAACCTTGTTTTCATTGAATAAAACGGGGTTTTTCTGCATTTAGGATCCAGTGAAGCTTTATGGGATACCCCTCCCTTTGGCAGTATAAAGGGAGGTATGTCTACCTGCGTCTGGATAGATACCCCAATCTCTTGGGGCTTTTTTACCTCGACGGCATCTTCGTCGATCAGAACTACGATATAGCGCACAGCTATTTTTCAGAAGCTGCTAAGCAAGAACTCCCAGAAGCTTGGCTCGAGCTTGGTGCAATTTATGGAAAAGGGTTAGGAGTTGAGGCAGACAGAGCCTTATCAATTGAATTTTATGAGAAGGCGGCGGAGCTAGGAGATGTTATGGCAGACTTCAATTTGGGTGTCATATTCATTAATGCCGACGGCGTTCCTAGAGATGTAGATCGGGGTATAAAGCACCTGATTAATGCTGCAGAACTTGGCCACGATGAAGCGAAACTTGTACTCTTGAAACTAAAAGAAGAGCACGGGTTTAATGTGCCCACTTACGTGACGGTTCAATAGTGAGCGATAAAGCCCTTAACAAGCTTAGTTTTAACCAATTTGAAGTACGTCCAATCTGGTCTACCCGCTTAGTGATTAGTGAACACAGCTTTTTTGAAATTCTCTAATCATGGGTCATACAGATCTGTCTAAAAAAATTGCGGGGATAAGAAAAAGCATGGCGATCACTAATCCTCAGAAAATACTTGAGCTTGGGAGGGCAGACCAAGAAGCATTTTTTGACGCGTTAGATCCAAATTGGATGTCGGCACTTGAGATGGCTGGGTCGAGCGATGCAGGATTTGACGACCTCGTTGAAGAATACGCCAGCAGCCCAGAGGATTATTCAGTGGGCAGTCTCTTGAGGACTTTCAATGGAAATTTTTCAAAGGAAAGAGCTGACGATCTTGACTTCGGCGAGGGTGGGGAAAGCGTGGTTATCCTTCCTAACCACCGCGCCCTTAGGTACGAATGAGGAATTTATTGACGAAATGACCAATTTTGGTAATCTGGTCACTATGTTTGTAGACGATATTCAAAAAGCTCTAGATAGCTTTCTTTGGCCGGAACAGGACGAGAAACAGCGCCGGAAACGAGAACGCCTATTAGAAGCGGGCACTCAGCTGTTTCAACAACTGGGCTATCGGCGAACCACGATTTCGTCCATTGCAGCAGCAGCGGGCATCGCGAAAGGCACCCTTTACCTTTACTACAAGAATAAGGCCGAGCTGCTTTATCACGCGATGGCCCTTGAAGAGAGTGCCAATCTTTCGAAACTAGATGGCATTGTGGACTCGAACAAACCTGCTGGCGTTCAACTCACAAATTATATTGTCCACGGCCTGGGCATGATCAGGTCGATGCCGCTGACACGCAGCATGGTAGAGGGCGATCACGAGTTTATGATCGCGCTATCCGAAGTGGACGAACAGCTCCTCACACAAATCAACGATCTTCAGTTGACCCTACTGAAGCAGATCGTCTCAGAAGCGAACCCAAGCCTCACAGGCAAAGCGTTATCATTACGCAGCCAGGTATTAATCGACCTCTTGTTTTCACTGACCGTCAGCGGCCTCTCTAACCAGACAAGCGAGAATGAAGAAGACTACAACCGGGCTGTGGCAGAAACACTGGTCAACGGCCTGTTACCCTCCGCTGAATCTAGATCACGTGAATCTAAACCAACCCCCTCTAAACCAAACCCCTTTAAACCAACGAAGGTCAGGAGTTCGTGATGACACACTTTCTTATTCGACTCACCCTAGTCTGCTTTGTTTCGATATCAGCATTTGGAGAACCCGATAGCGCTGTAGATGCCAGGGCAATCAAAATCATCGATGACATGGAACGAATTTATCGAGGCGAGTCATCCCGAGCAGAGATGACGATGAAGGTACAAACACCTCAATACGAGCGAACCATGAAAATGAGCTCTGTCAGTCGCGGTGAAGAAAAGTCTTTTATTCGCCTATTATCACCAAAGAAAGATAGAGGCATCTCAACGCTCAAGTTGGATGAAGAAATGTGGAACTACTTTCCTAAGATCAACAAGGTCATCAAGGTGCCGCCTTCCATGATGATGGGTAGTTGGATGGGCAGCGATTTCACTAACGATGATCTCGTAAAACAAACGTCCCTGACAGAAGAATACGATCTCGCCTTAGAAGAAACAGAAGACACCTGGCGCATAACGCTCACACCAAAAGCACAAACCGTGACCGTCTGGGGCAAGATTGATTACGTCGTCGATCGAAACCTCATGATCCCCCTTGCGCAGAACTACTACGATGATCGAGGCGAAATGATTCGATCGTTAGCATTTATGGAACCAAAAGAGTTTTCCGGGAAGCTCCTCCCTTCTCGCCTAGAAATGATCCCCTTAAAAAAAGAAGGCCATAAAACAGTCATTATTTACGAGACTCTGGAGTTCGACCCAGCAGATGGGACTGAGGAGGCTTTTACGTTACGTAACCTAAAAAGCAGGTTCTAAATATGCTTCTGTTAAAGCTCGCATTTCGCAACATCTTTAGGCAGCGGCGGCGGTCTCTGCTTACGGCTCTATCTATGGGCGGCGGATTTTATCTCTGCGCCATCGCCATTTCGATGACAGACGGCAGCTACAACAACATCATTCGCGCCTTTACCTTGAGTCAAACGGGACACATACAGATTCATAAGGGCAACTATCTCCTTCGGCCTAAAATTCATACCACTATCGACAATCCCTTCGAGTTAAGCACAATTCTCGACAACGATTCCAGCGTTAAAAGTCATGCTCAACGTGTCTATGCGCCTGCTCTGGCTTACTCCGATACCGATAACAACCCCGCGAGCGTTCGAGGTTTAGACCTCGAACAAGAGGCCATGACAACTCGCATCAAGCAGAAGGTCACCAGTGGAGAATACATCAATGCTAACATGGACGATGAAGGATATTTCCAAGCCATGATTGGCGCAGGGTTGGTTGACGCCCTAAACATCGGCCTTGGCGGTGAGATTATTTTGATTTCTCAAGGCGCAGATGGCTCGGTTGCTAATGATGTTTATAAGGTGGGAGCAATTATTGGAGAAAAAGATTCGCCAGAACGGTACAACGTGTACTTACCTCTTCTCGCTGCCCAAGAATTTCTTTCAATGCCGGGTCGCGTGCATGAAATAGCCATTGTACTAAACGATGACAAAGCTGCGCGAAGTGTGGCGAGGTCATTGCAATCGAGAATGCAGACCCAGTTGCCAGATCAGTTTTCTGGCCTAACAGTATCGCCCTGGCAAGTGGTTGAGTCGACCTTTTACAAGACCATGCAATCAGATAAAGAAGGCAACAAATTTTCACTCGGTATCATTATCTTTATCGTTTTTATTGGCGTTCTGAATACCGTTTTAATGTCCGTCTTAGAGCGCACACGGGAATTTGGTGTCTTGATCGCCATTGGCAGTCGACCTTTCACTATCACCACGTTGATCACCCTTGAAATGGGCATCCTTGCCTTATTGAGTATTGCTGCTGCCCTGGTCTTCGCGCTGCCTTCTGTCATTTGGTTTACAGAAGTCGGCTTTGAGATGGCGCAACCTATGGATGTTGGCGGCTTTATGTTTAGTCATATGAGAGGCGAATTTTCAGCAACAGTTTTCACAACACCTGCACTGATCATTCTTGGCTCTGCACTACTGGTGAGTATTCCACCTGGCTTACGCGCAGCCAGAATAGCCCCCACCAAAGCAATGGGAGCCCACTAATGCTGACATTCAAACTGGCGATCCGTAATCTATTTCGCAACACTCGCAGAACCATCCTCACAGCGATCCTCATTAGCTTTTCTCTGATGGCCTTAATCATGGCCGATGGACTGATGCTCGGCATGAAAGATTTGTTAGTGAGTTCCTTAACCAAAAATCTAGTAGGTGAAGCACAATTACATCGCAAGGGGTTTAGAGACAACTTTGATGTCGACCTTTATTTCACGGGTACCGATGATCTAGTTGCAGACTTACGCGGCAGGCCGGAAGTAACTGAAGTGGCTAGCCGTGTACTCAGCGGTGGCATGGTGTCTTCAAGCTACAACGTTGCCACTGGAATGGTGTTCGGTATCGATGCCGAAGCAGAGACAAGAATCGGCAACATTAAAAAAGCCATCATCGAGGGGCAATACTTAACTGGCGAGCGAGGCGAAATCATGCTCGGCCGCCCGATGGCAGAACTCTTAGAAGTCAGTCTAGGTGATCGAATAGTTATCACCCTCTCTGAAGCAGATGGCGGTGATCTTAGTCAGGCATTGTTTCGAGTGTCTGGCATCTACTACTTTGGCCTGCGAGAGATTGATCACAACACGGTGTTTATCAATGCGGATCAGGCGCGGCAGGCGGTCGGCATTTCCGCTGATGCAAGTCATGAACTCGTCATGGTTTTTGAAGACTTATCAGTCTCCCGAGAGAAGACCTCAACAGTATTCGACGACTTCAACAATGAACAGTTAGAACTTAAGAGTTGGATGGAGCTAAACGAAGATATCGCCACCATGCTCGAGTTATCGGGCTTAAGTACGCTCGTTATTGGCTCTATTTTGTTCCTGCTCGCCAGCCTCGGTGTCATCAACTCTATGTTTATGTCGATCTATGAACGTTTGTATGAGTTTGGTGTGGCAAGAGCCATTGGCACAACACCGTGGCAGCTAGCCCAGTTAATTCTTTGCGAAGCACTTTTATTAGGGATAGGGAGTTGCCTGTTCGGCGGTGTGATCGGCTATGGGCTTATTAGCTACACCACACTGCACGGCTTGCCACTAGGAGAATTCGAAATGTCCGGCATCGCCTTAAGCGGTAATATTGCCACTCAAATGCAGCTGAGCCAATTCACCGAACTGCCCTTCTACATCATTCTGTTAACCCTAGTGGCGGCGCTGTATCCGGCACGTTTTGCATCCAAAATCGTGCCCACTGAAGCCTTGTCCCGGAGTCTGTAATGCAACCAATAATGCAACCTTTGATTAAAACTGAACATCTCTGCCGCCATTTTGGTGATGACGAAGCGATGCTTGTAAAGGCTGTTGATGATGTATCGATTACGATTGACCCAGGAGAGTTCACCGCCATTATCGGTCCTTCTGGCTCCGGTAAAACAACGCTTCTGCACCTGTTGGGCGGCTTAGACAATCCCAACTCAGGCGTCGTGGAACTTGCTGGCACAAACATCGCGAGCATGAGCGGAACTGAGCTTAGTGATTTCAGGCGAGATCACATCGGCTTTATCTTTCAGGCTTACAACTTAATACCCGTGCTTTCAGCAGAAGAGAACATTGAGTACATTATGCTGCTGCAAGGATTGCCGAAAGCAGAGCGCCACGCACGAGTCCAAGACATGCTGCAACAGGTTGGGCTTGAAGGCTTAGGTGATCGACGCCCGAACAAACTCTCCGGCGGGCAACAGCAGCGCGTTGCTGTCGCCAGAGCCATGGCTTCTCATCCAGATATTATCTTGGCGGACGAACCTACGGCCAATCTTGATTCAAAAACGGGTATCGCCCTGCTCGACGTTATGAAACATCTAAACGAAGCGCAAGGTAAGACCTTTGTGTTCTCCACACACGACGAGAAAATTATGGAGCGGGCAAGACGCTTAATCCATATGCGGGATGGTAAGATTGAGCGCGACGAGGTACGTTAAATACTTACTGATTTGCTATAGCTGCTTGCTCTCGTGTCAGTCGAGCGCAGCGGAATATTTATTTAGCGGCAACATCAAGAACTTTAGCATTGTTCAGGATGAGATAGACACAAGCTCGTTTTCCGAGCCGGTGACCCTCCTAAATCAAGCCAGCACGCGCCTGATGCTCGATGTGTTTTCTGACAACCTTGTTTGGCAAGTTCACTATGGTGTTGGTCTGAATAACCGATCAGAAGCAGCTCCAATGCTACCGCTCGGATTTACACCGGAAGGCAACAACTATCGCCTGTCTGATCTTCGTGACGTTATCGGTGCCGAAGGCCATAAGCACGAACTGGTACAGAACCTGGATCGCCTTAATGTGCAGTGGCAAACATCCGCAGGTGATCTCACCATTGGGAGGCAAGCGATGACCTTCGGTTCGGCTCGAGTGATCAACCCTACGGATGTCTTTTTGCCCTTCAACGTGCAAGCGCTCAATACCGAGTACCGCGTCGGCATTGATGGTATTCGATTCCAACGCCCCCTTGGTGATCTTGGCGAACTCGACCTAGGCATCGTGCTAGGCGACGACGCAAGAGGCAGTACTTCAGCAGCCTTTGCTCGGGCCAGAACTCGTCTACTCGATCAGGATGTCACCTTCACTGCCATGCGCTTTAGTGGTGAGAACTTATTAGGCTTTGGCATTGAATCTTCTCTTTGGACCATGGGCGTTTGGCTTGAAGCTGCCTATGTTTATTCAGAAGATGAGTATTCGCGCCTGTCTACTGGCCTCGATTATGCCTTTAGTGAAAACTGGTTTGGTCTTGTTGAATATCACTTCAATGGCGCAGGTACCGACGAATCAAATCGATATAGCACCAACTCATTGGCTGGACCCTACAAAGCGGGCGGCGTCTTCTTGCTCGGCGAACATTATCTAATCCCTGCACTTACTTGGCAGGTATCGTCTCTCTTATCGCTGTCTCTACAAGGAATACTGAATCTTGACGACCAAAGCCAATTTATCAGTTTGAATGCGGAGTACAGCCTCTCTGACAATACGTATCTAGGCGCTGGGTACTACCAGTTTAACGGTGACGATGTATCACTAACGACAACGGGGATTGACCTAGAGTCGGAATACGGCAACAGTCCTAACATCTTGTTTGTAAACCTACGCTATTATTTTTAGCGCACCGTATTATCACGAAGAAGCAGATGACACACGTCTCATCACGCACATCTCACCACCCACTTAGAAGCATCCTAGATTATGGCGATTCACTGATATCCATGTCACATGCACTAGGCCACTCGCGAAATGAACGAGGTGTTGCCTGACGTTGATCTTGTGATCGAACTGTTGGATGCACGATTACCTTTCAGTAGTCAGAATCCAACTATAACCGCTCTACGCGGAAATAAGCCCGGTATCAAAATCCTAAGCAAATCTGATTTGGCAGAGCCCGAAGCCTTTTCAAGCACCAATAGATGCCGAAAACGTTTTGTCGTCCAGTAACGTAGCTGCTAGATGGTCGATCAGCGCACGCACACAAACGGTGAGATGTTTTGTTTGCGGATAAACAGCTTGTATCTCAAGAGGCGCATGGGGTTAGCCGGCGGAAATTGGCTGTAGCGGCACTATTTGTCTTGGCACCTTGGCAAAACGCTGTCGGGTTTTTGGACCAATAGTTAGACTTAACGCTTCCCAGATTTCGTAGTCCACATCGTTCCAGCCGAAGGCCATCGAGAAACGGTCTTGATCGATAAAGCCTGCATCGGCGCTGTCCAGAAACACTTCACAGCTCAGGCATGCGTTGCGTTGAAAATGAAAGTATCGCACTCGCTCTTGCGGAGTAAGAGCGTCAATAATCCGGCGCAACTGGCTTCGATTGCGCAGCGGTTGATTGCGATAAGCGCTGATTTTTTCAATCGTGGTGAGCAGTTCTTCGTTTTCCGTAATGCGCAACATATTCTCGGCGCTGCGATTTACAGAGTTCACGAAATCGGAGTGTCGAATGGAGTCTCGCGTTAGTCGCAGCTCCTTCAACAAAAAGACGACTGAAACGACGAGAGCTATGGAAGCTAATACGTCTGCTGTAACGGATACATAAGGCAGCATCTGGATTTCCTTTATTTTGAAGTGTCAATTTTTCGACGTTGGTGGCGTTGGAAGGCCTTCTTTTAAGTGAAGAGCAAAATTTGTGCCAGCTGGATAGGGTTTACTGCACTAGGGGTGTTTTTGTCAGTGAAGCGTTCTGTCAAGGTTAATAAATACGAGCGCGACTCACGCGCAGAAACTAATGTGCTAAATAGTTCAGGGGGCATTTTTGGGGGTATGAATGAGTAGGATAATTTAGTTAGCAAAGCAATGCTGTCCTTCGAGGCGACCTATCAAGGTTATCCGTAGCTACCTTTTTTAAAATCTCAACAGCGCTGTTTAAGACGTAGATCCCTCGTTTTCAGTGGATTAGGCTGTTTTTAATCAATAATTTTTTAGGCCTAACCCAGTATGTTGGTCGAGTTGAATTGTCTGATTTCGAGGGAGGGATCCAGCAATCCAACTTGTGGTACCGCTCTTTAATTTTTCTTGGGCGGGGCCGTTAGTCTTGCCCCATTGACCAAGTTTTACTGGCTTGCCTAGAACGCTCAAATTCTGATGCATGTTCATCTACTCTTCGAAGGGGTAGGCTTCGTTTTACTTCTTGTGTGTCTTCTAGCTGTTGATTGTTTGCAGTCGCAGAGGGTTGATCAATCATGGCTCAGTCCTATATTTGTCTAATTTTCATTCAACGTGTCCAAGAAGGCCATTAGACATGCTAATTATTGTTGCGTCCAAAGAATATTTTTCTTTGAATATATTCCATATACGAATTAATTTGTGTAGTGCAAGTCCAAAATCGCTGCTTTAACTCTCTCTAGCGCCGGTATGCCCAGCCGGGAGAAATCTAATGCGATACGCGCCTGAACTGTTCTTATGTGTATGTTGTGGTCCAAAAGCAGAGAATGTAGGTTATTTCCAGTTCGTCGGGTACTGAAAGGCTTCGGCGAATTGTTTTTCTATAGTGGTGAGCGGGGTCAAACTTTGTTCGTCATTATATACTCACCATAAAGCTTGCTGAAGCCCGGTAAGCGATGAACGAGTTTCTTGAATCAAATGAGTTAGCAATATGTTGAAAAGATGCGCTGTTATGGCTTTGTGCTTGGTTAGCTTTATGGGGGTCGATGTCGCCGCAGCACCCAAACTTCTTGACGCATCGATCGAAGATATCCAAGTCATGCTGTCGAATGGGGACGTTTCATCAGTAGACTTGGTCCAGTGGTACACAGCACGTATTGAAACTTATGACCAAAATGGGCCTAACCTAAACGCGATACAGTATTCTAATGCACAGGCGCTGGCACAGGCACAGGTATTAGATAGAGAACGAAAAGCATCAGGCCCTCGTTCACTGCTGCATGGGATCCCCCTGGTGATTAAGGACAATTACGAAACAATCGACGCGCCTACTACTGCTGGATCCGCCATTTTGGCTGACCACTGGCCAAAGCGTGATGCCAAACAGGTGGCAAGGTTGAAGCAAGCTGGCGCTATCGTGCTGGCCAAGACCACTATGCACGAGTTTGCTTATGGGTGGACCACTCGAGGTTCCGCTTTTGGCGTGACTCGTAATCCTTACAACCCAAGCCGCCATCCTGGTGGGTCCAGCGGAGGCACCGGCGCCGCAGTTTCCGCGAATTTAGCAACCGCCGGTATGGGCAGCGATACCTGTGGCTCGATTCGTGTACCGGCTGCCCATAACAATCTGGTTGGCCTGCGCGGTACCCAAGGCCTGAGTAGTCGCTCGGGTATCATTCCACTATCCAGTTCCAGAGACATTGGCGGACCATTGGCGCGAAGTGTTCGCGACCTCGCCATATTGCTAGACAATACAGTGGGCTACGATCCGCTTGACAGCCAAACTGGAGAATCACTTGGGAAAATCCCAGCTAGCTATCTGGACGGATTGAAAAAACTTGATCTCAAACATCTTCGAATCGGCGTGCTCAATGATTGGTTTGGTCCCGACAAGGCGGTTGGTTCCGCTAACAATGCAGTTCGCTCAGTGCTAGAAAAACTGCAAAAAGCTGGTGCGCAGGTTGTGAAGCTAAGCTCGCCAGAATTAAAAGCGCTGCAGATCGAAACAACTTCGCCGTCCGCGGGGTTCGTTGACGATTACGACCTAAAGCGCGACCTACCAGCTTACTTGGCTCAATTTCCATCCCTTGCAACTCTGTCTTTCGCCGATCTCACGAACGATTCCCGACTTGAAAAAGAGGTTTCGAAACTTTGGCACAATATTTTGAACCCCAGCTTTGATTCCCATACCTCTTATCTTCAACGTCTGGCAGACGGCAGGTTTATGCGCCAAAAGCTTCTAACGTTGATGAGCAGCAATGAGCTCGATGTGTTGGTTTATCCCACGGCCACCGAGGAAGCCCTCCCCCTTGGAAAAGAGCAAACTCATTTCAATTGCAGACTTGCCCCAGCGTCTGGTCTACCCGCAATCTCTGTGCCAGCAGGATTTGGCCGTCAAGGCTTACCAGTGGCGATAGAACTGCTCGCCGAACCTTGGGCGGAGCAAAAACTGCTAAACCTAGCGTATACAATTGAGCAGGTGGCTCCGGCGAGACAAGCGCCTAAGTTAACCCCATGAAACAGCGCATGATGCTGAGCGAAACCACCGAGCTTGCGGGTCCACGAGGATACTCTTGCAACCCCCTCCGCTCAGACATCTCCTCTCTCGATCCATGCATAGCCGGGTCGAGTCTCCTGTACTTTGGAAGACCGTTGCGTATGTCCTTTCCCAATTATTCGACTGTACTAGGTTCGATTGATCCTGAAACGACGTGGTACATTGCGAAATACAGGTGAGTTTCTAGTTTAGGAGAGAAGAAGATGATTACAAAACGCCGATTTATTCAAACCAGCATATTGGCGGCATTACTCCCCATTAAAACACCATTGCTAGCCGAAGAAGATACGATGCAAAACAGAATTGCCAAAATCATTTCTGAATATGCCAGTCAGGGAATTCACCGCACTGGCACAGATGTGGATAACCAAAGTGCTGACTGGTTAATAGAAAGAATTGAGGCTCTGGGGGTAACAGCCACCGATACAGTTTTTGATTTTGAACGAGTGCGGCCTATTACAAATCAATTATCCATTGCTGGCTCTGTATTCTCTGGCGTGCCGTTGTACGACTGTCAGTATACTGACGAAAGGGGTATATCGGGCAGTATCGGCGTGCTGGGCAGTAATGCTGACATCGGCGTCATTATGGCATTGCCGATAGCCTCCTCTCCTAGCGGGCGTCTTGTCCTAGCTGCAAGGAAGGAAGGTAAACATAAAGCCATTGTTATCGTCGCGGACAGTCAGTTGCCAGAAGACGGCGTGGCTCCACAGAACGCAGAAGATTTTCTCAAACCCTTTGGCCCGCCGGTACTCCAGGTGGCAAACAGGCATTGGGCAGATTTGCAGTCGGCTATAAAAAACGAAGTACAGGCGAAGCTTGTGCTTCATTGTGAGTACACCAAAGCAACAGCGAGAAACATTGAAGCGAAAATTGCAGGTAGCAACCCTAGTCTTGCGCCAATGGTTGTCATGACACCTCGCAGTGGCTGGTGGGCGAATGCTTCCGAAAGGGGAGGCGGTATCGCTGCGTTCCTGGAAATCATACTCGCAGTCAACACTTCAACGCCTAGAAGAGATGTCATCTTTACGGCAAACTCCGGGCATGAATTAGGTCACACCGGTTTAGACCTTTTCTTGGAGAAGAATCCCAAGCTGATAAAGAACGCTCATATTTGGATGCACCTTGGGGCCAATTTTGCAGCGAAATTCGGCTCGCAGGTCAGGCTCCAATATTCTGATGACAATGCTGCTGCCAGTCTCGCACCATGGCTAAAGGAAAATATTGTGACACCAGGTATGGTGACTCCCATGGGGCAGCGCCCCCTTGGAGAGGCGCGCAACATTTATGATGGCCAAGGTCGATATGTGTCGATACTCGGAAGAAACGGATTATTCCACCATCCAGCTGACCAATGGCCTCATGCGGTCGATTTGGAGCTGACCTCAAAGTGGGTAAAGGCTTTTACTCAGCTAGCGATATCTCTCGCAACTAGATGATTGCAAAATAGACAAGCTGCTCTTACAGGTGGTTAAAGCCGCAGAATTTGGCCAAGATGAAGCGAGGCTTGTACTGTTGAAACTAAAAGAAGAGCACGGGTTTGATGTAGCGACTTAGGTGACAGTGCAATAGTGAGCGATAAAGCCCTTAGCTAACTTGGCTAAAGTTAATCTGAAGTACTTTCACCCCGTTCTATTAGTCTAGCAATTAGTGAACTCAGTTTTCTAAGGTACTTCAATAATGTATGACCTACTCCGCCAAAATTTTAGTGACCTGCGGGTGTGTCGTAACTGTAACTACTGCAGCAACTCAAAGAATACGAGGGTACGACAGTTGCGCGGGTCGCTCGGATTCCTGCAGTAGCTGCACTTACTATGCTCTGAGGGGGTAGCTTAAAATTACTTACTAGAGTTAAGGAATGTGTAATGCCAAGTATTATGCTGAGTTTGTTTCTCAGCATTCCATTGTTGGCTAGGGCGATTAGCTGCGTAGCGAGTGCGCCTATACTAGAGCTCTGCCAGCGTATGTTTCTACTAGAGCATCGTTAGGTTAAGGCCTCTACTTTAGGGTGTCCTTAATAAGGGGCTGATTGTATAATGTTCTGACGATTATAAGTGCTAACAACAAACACTAGGCCACTGAAAAATGCGAAACGACGCTGAACTCCTTGATCACATCCTTGACCATATCGATAACAGTACAACCGACCTCGGTGATGAGGAGTGGTACGAGCCTGTAGAGAATTACGCTGCACAGGCACGCTTCGATGCCGAACGGAGGCTCATGCGACGCTTGCCAATTCCATTCTGCCCGGTTGCAGCGCTGCCGGAGCCAGGTTCATATGTCGCGCGTAGTTCGGCTGGCGTACCTATTGTCGTGGTTCGCGACCTGCAAGGCACAATCCGCGCTTTTCGAAATGCGTGTCGCCATCGTGGTATGCAGTTGGCGGAAGGTACGGGATGTACGAAGATCTTTCGCTGTAATTATCATGGTTGGGCCTATCGCCTCGATGGTCGATTAGAGTATGTACCTCATGAGCATGGTTTCCCTGACCTTGATAAAGACAGCAACGGTTTGGTGCTGGTGCACTCGGTTGATATCCAAGGTGGTTTGGTTTTTGTCACGCAGGATGAACCCGTGGGTCTCGGCGCGTTAGAGTCTTTGCCAACACTTTTGACTGAAGATCAGATAATTTTTGAGTCGAACGAAAAGGTCGAAGAAATCAATTGGAAGTTAACGGCGGAGGGGACGCTCGAGGGTTATCACATCAAGCCCACGCATCCGGAGTCTTTCTTTCCATATGGTTATGACAATTTAAACGTTGTTGAAATGCAGGGGCCGAACTCCCGAGTATGTTACCCATTTAGGCGCATCGAAAAATTACGTGACGCACCTCGAGAGAATTTATCACTTGATCGCATGGTTACATTGGTCAACCGTATATTCCCTTTCACCTCGGTCACCCGTCTTGCACAACATTACGGTGTGAGCTTTGCCGAACCTGAGTCGCCAACACGAACTCGATACTTTAATTATCGGCTAACGCTCCCGACGATTGATGGCGGTGAACCTTCAGATGACGCCTTAGCTAGGGCTAAGAAGGATGTCGCGTTTCTATCCGATACCGGCGATAAAGAAGATGCCAAGGTTGTCACCGACATTCAGGCGGCGATTGGTTCTGGCGCAAACACCCATTATCGATTCGGTCGGTTTGAATCGGCGATCGGTCATCTGCACAAAAATTTGGCGCTGTATTTAACGCGATTAGACAAGTTTGAAGGTGACCTTATGAAGGGAAGTGATCGAACTGGGGCAGAGAGGGCCGATCCCATTACTGTTATTAACGATAACAAATAGTTGCGAGAAACATCAGTATGTCCGTTAAAGATAGCAATTCAAAGCACAGCCCTGATTCGTTGAAAGAGATACCATCAGTCGATTGGCTTGACCTCGAACAAGATCGTGACAAGTTTCTTAAGGATCTTCGTTATGCGCTTGAAGAATGTGGGTTTTTAATCCTAACTAATGCGCCCGGCCTTGACGACGCGTTCCAGCAGCAAGCCTTCAGCGAAGTTAGAGGTTTTTTTGGCTCGCCCATGGAGTTCAAGAAAACGTCATCTATCGAAAATAGTCCTTATGTTCGAGGTTATTCTTTGCCGACACCGCCGGACTCTGGCCGTGGCCAGGTGATTGAAAGCTTTCAGTATGGATTTGACGAAGCGCCGCTGTGCTCGCATGACGACGAGTCTCAGCCTATCCATGAGCGCTTTTTTCGTGGTCCCAACACATGGCCCGAATCAGCCACAGTGCCAGGCTTTAAGCCAATGCTCGAAAAACTAAACTTGGCTTATCACCGTTTGACGCTTCAACTAGGGGAGCTGATTGTTGAGTCACTGGGCGAGGATCCGGCCGAATTTCGACGATATTTTAATCTCGATGAACCCTACCTCTTTGCGAGCCTAAACCACAACTTTAGCCTAGATGCGATCGTCGCTGACAAGCAAGATTTCATTCGAGATGAGTATAAGAAGTCAATGAGTCCAGTGACAGGTGCGCACATAGACGGACCACCGTTTGTTGCCTTGCTTATCAACGACCGACCAGGCCTGCAAGTGGTGGCGGGTGAAGGGCATTGGATGAACGCCCCTGTTACATGTCGTACTTCTAAGGGGAACTACGATGTACCGGTAGTGCCCGGCTCGGTGATAGTTAATACCGGAGGGTCTCTGATGCATCTGAGCGAAGGACGTTACTCCGCTACGGTCCATCGTGTGAACACCACCATGATTCCCTCCGGCGAGACGCGCATATCTATGCCCTACTTTTTACTCCCAAAGATGGAGGGGGACCTTATACCGTTTGGAAAATCGGCGGCTTCAAACAATGACGCGGTCGGTTATAACGCTGGGCGCAACCGTGGGGCAAATGCGGCTGCCAATCTCATGCGAACCTACCCAAAATTAACGCGCCGTTGGTGGATGAAAGAGTTTACAGAGCTGAAGGCGGCCCACCAGAAGGAAGAGAGGACCGAGACAGAGGCCGCATTCAAACTGGCAGCGGAACGAGGGGAGCGGTATAAGGAAAACGCCGTTAGCAAATAGCTGATTTTGATCAAATACTAGCGCTGTTGACGGTACCGGTCGATAAATCCACACTATGAATTAAGCTATTCCACCGCTACAGAGGGTGCTTAATATGATGGAAATACCGTATCTTCTAACAACCGCTGACCGGGTTGAGATTCACGAACTTCCTAGTCGATATGGAGATGCTATCGATGATCGAAATTGGGCAAAGCTCGATACCGTATTCACACAGGATGCTGTGTTTGATCTAACCGGTGTCGGTTCTCGGGTCTGCATTGGGCTCGACGACATCAAGGCCTTTATGGAATCAGAGGCCGCACACCCTCGCACTCACATGATGACTAATATTTATGCCGAAGCGGATGAACAGGCTGTTGAGCTGCGTTTTCGCATCGTCGCATTAATTGGCAAGGGGTTAACGTCAACTGGCAGCTACTATGACAAACTTGTGAAAACCGAAGATGGGTGGCGCACCTATCACCGCTATGTTTCGAGCCGACGTCGTGACAAGGTTGACGCAGAAGTGGATCGCAAAGGCATAGCGCTCTAAAACCTGAGAGGGCGGCAACGAGTGCCGGCTGTCAGTCGTTACCTGCAAGATGGTCTAGCTGAGTTCCATGGGAAAATTAACAGGTTTTAACTCCCTTCCGGGCTTGGCTCTTCTAATTAGGTAGAGCAGTCCATCCTGTTAGTGGTCAAATCCTCGGGGGCCATCGCAAATGAAGAATCGCAAATTGTCGTAGTGGAAAAATGTCGTCAGGCTAGGGGATAATGTGGCGTCTGCGAAGGTCGCTAAGCCAGTAGCAAAAACTTTTTTCACTATTATAAGTCTGAGTGAATCCTGCCTGATGGATTTTGACGGTACTCACGAAAATCGGAGGCGTTGGCTCACTCATGCCGTGAGCGAAACACAAGTCTGCGTAGTGGTGAGATTCGCCAACGATTTGCCTAAGCGTATTAGGGGCTAAGTTGTGCCTAACAACGATTTCTTGCCAAAGCAGTTCACGTTGGGTTACGTAGTCTGCTACCGATAGTGATTCGTCCTTGCCCAATGGTACGTCTAAAGTTTGGGCAATGGCAGGCCACATGTCGCGCCAGCTAAAAACCTCGCCATTGGTTAGATTGTAGGTTTCACCTTCAGCGCATTCATGGGTTGCCGCCCATAGGCACGAGTCTCCTACTAAACGTACATCTACTGCCTCTAGGGCTCGGTCCACGCCTCCTGGAAACGCTAACGGCAATCCTTCTGCTTGGCGCAATGCAGCATAGACACCAACCACCGGCGGCAGATTCATCACAACGCCATGGTTAGGGCCAACAATCATCTGGGGCCGTAGTATGGTGAAGGTATAATTATGGGTTTTGGCGTGAGCGCGTAAAAAGTCTTCTTGCAGCCAGTAAAAATTGGGGTGTTCAACCCGGGGCTGACTCTCGCGTGCCGGAATTCGCATTGGCCCCACCATCGCGCCATAAGCCTTGGTGCCCTGAAGCAGTGTGACGTGCTGCAAGCGGTTGCAAACCGTCACTGCATCAAGCAGGTTCTCCAGCATCTGTCCGTTGGTGTTGATTTGCACAGGGTCTGACCACCCATCGACGAGTCCCGGAAGTTCGTAAACCGCGGTATAAACGACATGGGTAATACCTCGAAGCTTCGCACAGGCCGCGGCGCAAGCGTCCCTGTCCTGTAAGTCCATAACCGCAAAATCAATATTTGCATGATCCAGTAGCTCAGGACGACGTCGCGATGCCGCGATTACCTGCCAACCTTTGCGTGCAAAGCTAATGGCTGCAGCGGTACCCACTAACCCACTGGCGCCAACTATCAGTACTTTGTTCTGCATGACACTCTCCGGTTATCGCTCGCACGGCTGCTTGGTTTTGATTAGCTTAACGTAAATAATCAATGTAGTAATCAGGGCCGCAGTCTCCTGTGTAAGAGGAGAATTCATGCTTGATCTGACCGAGTGCGGACTGAGTGGCGCGACTACGCGAGCGGGATGCTTTTAGCAATATAACTGACCCCGATAGTACGGAAATGAACGGCTGATAGCCGATGAACCCATTTGTTCAAGTCCACCCGTCGCTGTTATTCTGCAACTCCGTATAAATCTGGATCAGAGATGATTGAAGATATAGGTAAAAATCCTTTCGGCGGCGCAGCAAAGGTTGCCGTCCAGTTCAGAATTTATCGCTATTTGAACTGGCAAGAAAAGCGAGTCTAAGAAAAGTACGATCTTGGTAAGATTGAGGCCAGGCCCAGTGCGTGTAGCGTCAGGCCAGGGTGGGCATCGCATAAAAGCTGATTGTGGTTTTTACTCAGCCCCATTTTATCTCCATTTATTAGAACGTTGCTGGCGGTGAGAGATGCTTGTATATTCTTGCCTCTCGTATGCCAGACAACGCTAACTGAAACTGTTTCAGTCTGCGTCATCGCTAATAGCCGATACCTTTTGAAGAGAGCCATTTATGACAGCAGTAACCCCTCCTAAAGAAGGTGAAACACTCAATCAAATCACTGGGTAC
>Ga0209659_1000961_pt1 | contig 17559 bp, 19 predicted proteins | sample SaaInlLV_10m_DNA_FD_184658 | JGI IMG/M metagenome (GOLD analysis project Ga0209659, IMG submission 184658) | Marine microbial communities from expanding oxygen minimum zones in the Saanich Inlet - SI072_LV_10m_DNA (SPAdes) (version 2) | ecosystem: Environmental > Aquatic > Marine > Intertidal... | reverse complement strand
GATGCTTCTTTCCGTTGCATCGTCAATTACTTTTCTAACAAGTCTTGCCGAGGGTGCTACCAACTCTGGAACATTTGCCAAATTTGTCTGGCCGCGAAGATACTGAACGGTAAAGTCTGCTGCCTCCCCCCGTTGAGTCTTATCTTTAATTGATCGCAATGCCTTGTCCATGTCTCTTAGGGCAAACTCGCCATCAACAGCAAGCTGGCTTTTTTCACCATCAATCTTTCTAAGGGCCGGAATTAGTTTCTTAATTGCGCCGTATTCTTTAATACCCGAAATCGCTTTTGATCCATACTTAGACACTGCCGTCTCTACGCCACCAAGTGCTCCACCGGTTAGCGTTCCAAGCGCAAGGGCAGTAGTAAATTCTTCTGCTGTTGGTGCGCGGCCTTCGTCAATTAGAGTCTTGCTTAGTTCTGAACCAGCAGAAATACCGGCACCTTGGATAGATCTTTTGGCTATGGTTTTTCCAAGCGTTGCCCCGCCCTTAACTGCTTTGCCCCCCGGTATTGCGCTTAGTCCAGTAGCAACGGCAAGTTCACCAAAGGAAAAGTCCTCACGTTCTCCACGGGCAATTTGCCCTTTTTGCACAGCAATATTGGCAGCAGCACCACCAATAGCACCACCAATAGGTATAGACGCTCCAAACGTAACGGGTGCAAGCGGAGCACCGGCAAGCTGACCAGCAATAGCACCGCCAACCTCAATGCCCGTATCAGCAGCCATACGGCCAATAGATGGGCCTTGCCCTTGTGCTTGGCCTTGTTCTTCTGCTATCGCCTCTTTGTAAGCAGCGGCAACAGTTTCAAAATCAGGAGTGCCTTTTTTGTCCCTGTTAGCAACAATCCACTCTGCGTATGCATTAGCATTTGCCATAGTGTTGTTTATTAAATTCCAAGAATAGCATTAGCAGCATCCATTGTTCCACTAGGAGAAGGCGAGGCAGCAGAATTAGATGCTGGTGGTTCCGAAAGTGAAGAAACAGCATCGGCAAGGGATATTACCATTCCAGTAAATTGATTGGTGTTGCCAAAACTAAGATGTAGTTTTTGCAACTCTTCAAACGCTTGAGGGTGGAGATTTTTTAGCTGCTCTAAACCTATTTTAGATGCGTCAATTAAAAGATCATTGTAAAACAATTCTCTGTTCTGTTTTTGTTGGGCAACAGACAATGGTTTATCTTGATCACTTCTAATCAAAAAGCTTTGATTATTAGCTGTAACAAGTTGATTGCCGCCACCAAGGTCTGTAATTACAGGAGTCGTATCAAACGCGCTTTTCATTTTAAAATAAACGTTAGCGTCAATAGGCGCAATTTTGCTGTAAGCCTTAACAAAAGCCGCAATCTTTTCGCCGTCAGTAGCTTTGCGCGGAACCTCCTTAAGGACGGTCTTCATTTGAAGCCATTGATTTTTATCAACGGGGTCCAGGTTGACCTCTTCGGCAAAACGAATGGAGCGTTCAATTACTTTAGACGCTGTTTCTTCAACGCTAGGTTTCTTGTCGGGTTGTTTCTCAAAATCAGCAGCGGACTGACGAGCATTTTCAAGCTCAATTAGTTTTTCTTTTAATGGTGCTTGTTCCTTTTCGATTTCATCAAGACGTTGAGTATAAGCTTTAACGGTATCCCCTCGTAAGGGTTGGTAGCCATATGTGGGTTGGAAAGCTCCCGCCATTCCGGTTACAGTTTCTTCTTTTTCTGTTTTAAGCCCAGAATTAATGGTCGCTTTTTCTTGCTCCAGTTCTTGGTATCTTGCCGTAGCACCCTCTGTATCTAGTTGCAGCTTCCTTGTTGAAACAAGCTTTCCCGTTTGCGGATTAAAAGAAAAATAAGGTTTAATATTATCCGGGACGGCTTGAACTGTTTTGGGCTCTGCTTTAGAAGTAGAAACCTGTGGCGCAACTTCTCCTTCTGGCATAAGTTCCTCAACAGGTTGGTCAGGTGCTGACAAAAGTGGAGAAATTTTGCCTCCTAACATAAGCCCCTCAACCGATTGCTCAGGTGTTGATTGAAATGGCGAAACACCATTAAAGGACTCTATGTTTCCAGCAACAAACTTAGGAGCCGTATATTCCTTAGTTTCAACCATGTCCGTAACCATTTCAGGCACAGCACCAACAGCAGCCTGAAATGCAGCAGAGCTTTGTGCACCCCTAGCAAGTTCAAGCGAAGCGGTTGGGCCAAGTGTTTTTACATATTTTTTTACAAATGCAGAAAGATCTTCATCTGTTGCATTTTCAGGAATGCCAAATTGTGAACGAACAGCAGAATTACTTAATAGTGGAGTAATAATATCTGTAGCTTCTTGTAGGGCAATTTTTTCCTGTTTATTTTTCATAAACTTTTGCACACCAACACCAATACCAGCCAGCGCATTTTGCACTCCCGCAGCCATAGCAGCCCCGCCCTGGGCCTGCATTTGGGCACCGGTAAGCGCACCACGAAGGTAGTTAGAATAGTCTGTTGCGCCAAGTTCTGCTCGAACGCCTGATCCAAATCCGTAAGCCATTAGATAAAAGTAGGGTTAAGGTTAGCCTTTAAATAAATTAGCATTGCCAAGGAGTCCTCCACCAAGAGCACCTAGGCCACCTAGTGCTCCTCCAATCATAGAACCCCTAGCCTGCGCTTTAGCACCGGCAAACCCAGCCTGTGAGCCGTAAATGCTGCTTTGATAATTTGACAAGTTAGCCTGATTCTGGAGACCGAGGTTAATGCCTGCGTTGGGATCAAACAGGTTAGGACCAAGCTGTTGTCCAGCCAGTCCAGCAGCAAACTGTGAGGACGCCATGCCCATGCCTGGAGACTGTGATGGCCTACCAAGAATTGCTTGAAACGGATCGGCGGCAGTGGCTTGATTCATGCCAAAGGCCAGACCGCCAGTTTGCAGAGCCTCAGCACGTCGATTCTGCAACGCTTGCTCACGATTTAACACCTCGCTAGCAATCGTGCTTTGGTCACCTACGCGCCCACGGGATGCCCCGGCCAAGCGTGCTTGCTGTTGGGCGTTACGCATTTGCTCGGGACTAAGTCGGCCAGAACGAGCAAACTGCTCCTGTGACATTCGATTGATTTGCTCAACCAAGGCTTGCTGTAAGGGGTCTGCGGAACGCAAGGCTTGCGTAGCCTTGTAACCCAAAGCCTCAACGTCAGCAATGTCTGCTTCTCGTTGGGCCGTTGTTAGTTCCTGCCCAATATCGGCAGCGCGACGAGAAGCCTCGTCTTGAATGTCCAGCAGTCCTGCTTGGTCTTCTGTGCCTCGCAGCAAAGTGTTAATGTCCGCAAGCTCTAGCTCCGTGTATTCAGGGCGATAGGTTTGCTCGGCCTGCAAAAGCTGGCTTTGCAAGTTAGGATCAGCCATTGCACGAATAAAATCCAGAGATGATTTCCCAGGATCAACTGGAGTTGGGGCCGGAGGAGGCTTTGGCATTTTGACTGAACCCATATTAAACCTTTAATAAATCTTTTAACTTGTAGTAATTGTAAAATCTTGGCTGGGGCTTTTCCTTAAATTCCCGTGCCCAGCCAATTTTAGAGAGCGGAAATGGAATGTGAGAATATAAAATAGAAAGAGCGTCAGGCCCAATGACTAGTTGAACCCACCAAGCGTCAGCTTCTTCGGGCTGAACCCAGCGTTCATGGTCATTTGAAATACACGGTCTAGCCAGTGCCAGCATTGATGGCTCTGAGTAACAATAGCCATGCTCCAAATACAGGCCGTGCATTCTTGAAAAATCTGAGCCATATAAATCAAATGCGGTTGATATTGCTGACATTAGGTAGCAATAATGCCATGGGCGCGAAGGGCATCAATGATTGAGTTAATTTTTGCATCTGTAATGTTAAATGCGTCTGCTACTGACTGTGGGTCCGTATGGTCCGTTCCACTTTCAAAATCCGTGTCAATGTAATTAGCACTAAGTTTGTTTATTGTGCCCCCCTGAGCACCCAGCACCTTAGTGCCATTTACTTGATAGCCATTTGCGGAAGTAACATTAACAACGTTTCCAACCGTAACATTGTTGGCTCCAGCAATGTTATTACTGTCATCAATAGTAATACCAGATGATTGGATTGTCTTTGTACCAGTTCCGTTTGCCCGTATAATAGCATTGTCGGTGCTACCGCTGCTGCCGCCCATTGAGCCAGTAGACTCAATCACAATACTTCCCGCACTAATTTCAAGGTCTATACCGGTTCCGGCAGTTAGTTGACTTAAAGTAAAACCGGTGCCGTTACCAATAAAAAGCTGACCGTTAGCGGCAGTTTCTAGTTTAGCCGCAGTAATCCCTTTATCTTTTACGATAATCTGCCCACTACCGGAAAGCTGGGTTGTAGCACCATCTACTGCTCCAGACTGAAACGTAGCAGCATTAACTGCCGCATTAAGGTTCGTAGAGGTAACTTGATCACCGTCACTGTAACTGTTTCCTGTTTGGAGAATCGCCATATTGGTATTTTAACACAATTAGTTATTGTTGAAGAGGGTGGCTGCTGGTCCGACCGCCGACCCGTATCCTTGTGTGATCGTAGCACCAGACGAATGAGTGTTGTTCCCAATCTTGTTCTTGCTGATGTAAGCCGTAGCCGCAGCACCCGATCCGCCACCTCCACTGAATGACACTGTTGGAGCTGACGTGTAATTCTTGCCGGGATCCGTAATCAACACACTGTCCACCACGCCGGAACCGTTGATGGTGGCTACCGCAGTAGCACCCGAACCACCACCCCCACTGAATGATACTGTTGGAGCCGTGCTATACCCTGACCCTCCATTGGTGAGAGTCAGACGCCCCACACACTCACTGGTTTGGTTGTAAACAATGTATGAGCCATTATGACTGTGAACTGTTAGATTGAGGATGCGCAGGTTTTGCATACGCAGCGATGACTGACCAGCACCGGGAGCCATATACACTGCCTCATTGCCCCCAAACGGAATTTCGATGGTGATGTTCTCAATGCTCAACCCATCCCAGAGAGTGCCGCCCGCTGTCTCATCAATGCCAATAGCACGGAAGAAGCCATTGCCCGTCTCTCTGATTGTCCCCCCCTTGATCGCTACGTTGTCGAAAAGCCCCACAAGGTAGCCATAGCCCGCAGCAATGTCATTAATGGAGTTCTCATTACAGGTTACGTTTTCAGCGTCAGTGATCCGCACCCCGTAGCCTGAACTGGTTCCAACTTCACCCGTGATCAGATTACCAAACAGTTGGATGTTTGATGGACGACGCCCGCTGTCCTCTGCTGCCACCAGTATGCCCGATTGCTTGGACTTGCTCACCACGTTGCCGGTAACCATCACCCGCTCACATCCGTAGAGCACTGCGATGCCACGCCCCCACGTTGTTCCAAGATCATCCCGAGCACGACAGACATTGTTCGCTATCACGCAGTCCACCGTATCAAACACTGCAATCAAGTCATCATCAGCCCCGTCAATCAGGTTGTTTGCAATGACCACGTTGGCACCTTCAGCAACATGGATGCCATCAGCGTAGCTGTCTATGATCCGGCAGTTGGTAATGCTGACGTTTCGGAACTCATTCTGTGCATTGTCAGGATCTTCAACGATGATCGCGAACTCGCCTGAGTTTAAAATCTCGACGTGATCAATCACCAGATCACTGCACTCCAAGTAGAGACCGTGGTTTCCGTTCCGTGCTCCATTGTTTCCGTCCAGAGTGATGTCGAAAACGTTCCACCCGTTGCAGCCTGTGCCGTTGGCCCAGATCATGATGTCTCCAGTTGTTCCGGTAGCCGGTGCCTTCCACACACTCACTCCCATCCCGGCTCCCATCACGGTGACATGACTCAGGTTGTTGAGCTGGCCTGTGCCACTTGCAATGTAAACACCAGGAGGAAAGTAGAGCACCGAGTAGTCGGTCAATGCCGCAATGGCTGCCGCCACCGCAGTGCTGTCATCGGTTACCCCGTCGCCTACTGCACCGTAGTCTTTTACATTAATCCATCCTAGCACTTCGTCAAGATTAACCGTTGCCTCGCTAATGGTCCTATTAAGACGCAAAGCCATTGCCTTATTGTTGGCAAAGTTTTCAGCCTTATCAGACCAAACAAAACCTGCTTTAATATCACTCATTCTTTAGAACTAATACTCAGGTCAGTGAGCTGGGAAGAAACTTTCAGCGATCTTACCTTGGGTCGGCCAATTCTAGGAGCTAGCGTAAACTGGCCGCTATACCCACGAATATTGCCAATGCGGCCACGCACGGAAGCATCCTCCCCAACGGCTAAGGTGTTCCCCAAAAGGTTAGAAAAAGAATCCATTGTGTTTACGGAATCTGGATTTTCTGCCTCAAACGTAATATCAATGTCCGAATCGTTAGTCTCAGAGCTTTCTGCTTGAATCTCAAAAGAGTTGTATCTCTTTCTGTCCATAGTGCCACCCGTATATTGTCGAGTGGTTACATAAGAAGGAATCTTACGGATAGAAGCAGACACTCCAATACTAGTAACCAGAAAATCGTTGTCGTCCTCCCGGTCTTCTAAAACGTGTATTCCTCCAAAAGAGTTAATTGCATACAACTTATTTAATGAACCAGCTCCCGCTCGAATTAAGTTTTCAATATCCCAGCCTTCCCCTTGGGTAGTGTCAACAGACTCCCACCCATTATTTAAAAAGTTATAAACTAATATAGTATTATTAACGGTAGAATCGTCCAGTGGGACAGAAATATAATATCTGTTGTCGTGATAAATGGCTACCGAGTTACTAGCGTAGTCTTTATTAATTCTCTTAATAATTGGATTAATAGACTCTGACAGGGGAATGGATGCACCACGCAGGTTATATAAATCCTCAAACTTAACAGCATACACGCCGTTATCCGACAGAAAAAGAATTTGATTACCAACCTGCACAACGGACTTACGCGCCAAACATCCAACCTCTCGCGTGATTTCCTGCACAACCGTTTCCTCCAATGCCCCAGTTACGCCACGAATCAAGTGGATGGTATTCCGATTGAATACAACTAAGTTGTCCTCGGAAAACGGCTGAATTGCCACAACACGATCCGCACCACCAGACGCAATGCGATAGTTGCCATAGATCTGATCGTAGGTGTTTTGATCCAGAATGTCGGAAGCAATAATCTCATCCGTAATATTGCGAGATTCAATTGTGGGAGACCCAGAGGCTCCTGATGTCGTATAAAGGAATGGCATCCACAGCCTACGCTGGTGATAAATAGCCCACGGCGGCGCAGGCATATGGGAAAACCCGCCACCTACAGACATTGGTTTGCTTAAAACCACCGACGCGCCAGCGATGTCGTCCGCGTCAGCATAAAACTTAAACCTAGTGCCTCTAGGTGGATCAGAAGTATCAAATTCTACCTCAAACACACGATACTCCGAAAGCTCATTAAGATCAGTGTCGCCGCGAGAAATAATCTTAACTAAATCGTTCTCTACAATATCGTGGTCGTATTCGGTAACAGTAACCACTCCACCCGAAATTTCCGTGTTTCCAGAAGTGCTATACACCAAAGGCTGGGTATAGTCACCGTTTCCTACTAACTCAAACGCCGGAGTTCCAGTTAGGTCTCCATCCCACTGCAAGGTCGTTTCGCCATCTCTAAAGATAAAAATGTAGTTAAAGGCTTGAAGCATACTCACCTTTGACGAAATAGAAACGGTTTCGGGATAGGCAATTTCAGGGGTGGCTCCAGTAGTAAGGTTTACAAGAAAAGCCTTTGAGTTTGCCGCAATCGCAATATACTCCTCATTGTTAGATGATGGGTCGGAAAACAAACACGAACCGTATGCAGCGTTAAGGGCATTATCATCAAGGACTGGGGGAGTTCCAGCGTCATCAAGGGTAAATGGCAAAGTAAGGGCCAATGCGTCAGTAACAAGCGAAGACCCAAAGTGCTGATGTCCCTTGCGGGTTTGCCACGCCCCATTAATGTCCATACGTCCGTTAGAGGACATAGCCACCTCGGATGGGCTGAGCTGATCGGGCCGGAGCCGTGCGTTTATTCGAGAAAACGAAAAGTCTCCCTCATCAACGATGGGGTTATCAAGCGAGCCATAATTGCTATACCGAGGCATTCATTTAGTATAGCCTATGCCACAAGGGCTACTTCCGGTATTTAGCCGTTTTTTTAGATGGCATGTCTTAACAATTCCAGGCGCGACGGCTCCAATAGTTGGCAGACAGCTTGTTGCTTTTGCCCTTAATGCCACCAGACCTAGCGCAATAGCTCTTCTTGCGAGCTGGCTGGCTCTTCTTAATGGTCATATTGGCATCGCCAAAACGCACCACTTTCTCTTTCCCATTCTGACAGGCTTTGACGACAAACTTCTTACCGCCCTTAACCTCTCTTTTAGGGCGATTACAGGGCAAATCTCTAGGGTTCTGGGGCATTGGTATAGGTATCGCCTTAAAATGGCTTTATTTGGCCTTATTGACGCTCTTTTCCTTGTTAAGTTTATCAAGGTTTTGAGACTGCTTCATAAGCCAACGGACAGAAAAGACACTAACCGTAATCGACCCAATCAACGCAGCCACTTGCAAAAAGTCAGCAGCCAGTTGAAGGACTGCAAGTGTTGATGTCCAGCTAAGGGCGTTTAGCAAGCCAATCCTGATAGTATCAAATAGCTGAATCACTTGGCGGTCCTTTGCAATGGACGTGATCCAAACCACCACATTACTGCTGTTGATGTAGCAAACACAAAGTCACCCAGAATCACAGCAACTGCGGCCTCCCCTACAAATCCCGCAGCAATAAATAGAATCAGGGAAATAACCATAGCCCATGTTAGCCCTGGACGAGTAAACGCCCTAAAGGCATCCACCATTACGCGTGTAGAAATCACCCACAAAGGAGTGTTTTCTGGAATCGCAACCGACTCTTTATCGCTTTTTAGACTTGAGTCGAAACTCTTAAACTCGGCCTCGGTAACCTTGAGGCGAGAAATAGATTCCATCTTCTTAATCTCAAGCTCAGTTTCCCAAGCCTTAGACTTTGCATCTACTATCTTTTGAACAACTGAAAAAATGCCGCCTAAAATAGACCCGCCCGCCGCACTAGAAAGAAACGTAAACATGAGTTATTTTAACACATGTTTACAGCCACTCACTTACATTTTTTTCTAGGCATTGTTCGCTTTTTACCCTTGGCCTTTGCGGCCTTGGATGGGCGACCAACTTTGTTTCCGTATGTTCCTTTTCCGTATGGCATTTTATTCTTCGGTTTCAGGTTCTGGATCTTTAAGTGCCTCCAGAATATCCTTTGCATGCTGCTGCAAGGCTGCGTGCTGGTCCGCGCTTAGAGCGGCAATGCGCGTGGCAATGTATAGTTGATTAAGTTTTTCTTGAATAGTCATACAAACAATTTATAACTCAACTTAACGGTGGTTGTCAATTAGTTATTTTCCAACGCCTCAAGGCGGGCCGTGAGTTCCTTGATCGAGTTGACTAGCGCGAAGGTTAGAGCGTGGCCGTTCCAGTTCAGCACTTCGGTTTCTTCGTCATCATCTTCATTTAGCTTGGTCATGTAGCTTCCGACGCACTCTGGGAAAGCATTGATCGCTTCCTGTGCAATGATCGAAATCTTGTCCTCGCCGTCGTCCACCATTCCGGCTTTGCCGTTGTATCGGTAGGTGACGGGGCGCAGTGCCAAGACAGCATCCAGCCCCTTAGTGTATTCGCCGGTTTCGGTTTTAATACGAGCGTCGGACGCAATCGTCCATGTGTTGGTTGATGGTTTGGCTGCGGAGTCTGTGCCCAGTTGGAGCTGGTATGCAGATGACGTAAGGCCGATGCCGACGTTGCCGCCGTTAGGGTTCAGGAGGAGCGAGAAATTGGTTGCATAGTTGCTATAGTCTCGCACCTGCAACCATGCGGCCGCGCCGGCCCCATTAATTCCAGAATCAAGCCCCACACCAGAACCAGTTCCGTAAAGGCGCATCGCCCCATTCGCAGCAGATCCCGACGTGGCTGCCGGAGCATTAGTGCCAATAATTTCGAGCTTATTTACGGGTGCCGTCAGGCCGATGCCGAGGCCGTTGGCGGTAAGCGTAGCCCTCCTAACTCCTCCCGTGCCAAGTGCCAATGTTCCAGAAGGACCATCCAACATAAAAGCGCCAGAGTCTGTAACAAAAGAACCGTATGGCCCAGATGCTCCCAACCTCAGAGATACTGCGCCTGTTCCGCTATCGTATAGATACGAACTATCATCTCCAAGTTCAATGCCAACACCCGTGCTTATAGTTCCAGTTGAGCTAATTGATCCAACGACATCTAGTGTGGTCGCTGGTGACGCCGTGCCGATGCCGACGTTGCCCGAGCTATTCATCGTCAGAACATTACTGACCCCACCCGTGCTAAAAATTGCACCTCCTTCAGGAAAAGCGACTGTTGTCCAAGGGCCGGTCGTAATTGAAAGCATATCCGAACCGGAATGCTGAAGCCCCATTATCTGCTGGTATCCGGTCGTGGCAGTGTCGCTGTCGTTTGCTTGTATCGCACGGGATGAACCCGTAGACACGATGTCGAGCTTTGCTGCTGGTGACGCCGTGCCGATGCCGACTTTGCCTGCGCTGTCGATAGTCATCGCTGTGGTGCCGCCTGTCGTTGCGGCGGTGTCGCCAGCCCCACCCACCTTGAATGTCAGTTTGTTACTGCCGCCTTGACCACGAATTACACCACCATCTGCATCTTGACCAAGCAAAAGCGTGGAAACACCCGTGCCTACAATTTGGATAGTGGAGGCGACGTCAGCACTTGTGCCTCTAAAATCAATACCAGTGTTTGGTGACGCCGTGCCGATGCCGACGCGGCCTGCGCTGGTGATACGCATCGCTTCACCGGTTTGATTATTAAAAGTCAGCGTGTCGCTTGTGCCATTTATCGTGACGGGGTAATATAGCGTCCCACCAGTGGACTCCGTGCCAATTTGGACATTCCCGCCGTTTAGTCGAGAGCGGAGATACATCGTTCCGGTGCCGTTGTAGTTGACGGCGTCTGAGACACTCAAAACACCTGTTGCGCTCAGTGTCGTAAACGCACCCGTGCTAGGCGTGGTCGCCCCGATGGATGCGCCGTCAATCGTGCCGCCGTCAATATCAGCCGTGTCAGCAACCAGCGAGTCGATGTTTGCCGTTCCGTCAATGTAGAGGTCGCGCCACTCGTGGCCCGTGCGACCAAGGTCGTAGGTGTTGTCGGTGGCTGGCGTAAACTCAGACGCAATCCGAGCGTTGAAGTCTACCGTATCTCCATTGCTGGTGCCAAGGGTTGTATTGTCCGACACGTCGAGAGACGTCGCCGCCACCGTGCCGCTATCATCTATAGTAACCGTTGAGTCCTGAACCAGTTTTCCGGTCGTGCCGTCGTATCGAACAACAGCATTGTCGGTGGATGACGCCGGGCCAACTACGTCGCCGCCCAAGAACCGGGAGTCGTCGCCTGCTGCGACCGTCCCTGCGGTGGTGCCTACGTCCAAAGTTGCCGAGTTGCCAAGACCAAGGTTATCTCGTGCATCAGACGCATTGTCAGCCCCCGTTCCACCATTAACAATGGGCAATACGCCACTAATATTATTCAGGGAGTCTGGTGTATCCAGAATAAGGGTCTTAAAAACGTCCATTTTACAAATAGTTCAACTCTTGCATTTCAAGAACAGCATCCGTGCTGGCTTCGCGAATAGCCTTAACCTTGGAAACCATCTCCCGCGTCCAATAAACAGAACTTCCTGGGGGCATACGATAGCCAAGTGAAGCAGTCGGATCGGTGGTGCCATCCATCGTTACACGAATTGCAGCATCATTAACCTGAACAAGCACATGCGTCGTGCCAGAGTTTAATGTCCAATCCAACACCTGCTCCGCCGTAGAACTGATTGTGTTCTGCCGGTGGGTGGTAGTATTCTGGGGGATTGCCTGAGAGGGCGTATTAACAATTCTTGCGTTAGGCATAGGATTAAACAGTAAAGGGTGATGCCTGCACGGCTGCGTCCGTTCCGCCAGCACGAATCATAATTGCGCTATCTGCTTGTCGGGCCGACCAGAAGCCTTTCCATCCAGACTCAAACTTGTGCCCGTTTGATGCAGAGGGAACAGAGCGATCAAATGTAACCATAATATCGGCACCTTGCACATCAACATAAACAAACTTGGTGTCCTCGTCATACCAAGTTGACACAAACTCAATAGGAACCGTAGAAACCGTCAAACGCTCATCTGTGCCGCCTTCGGTGGGAACAGGATAAAGATTAACTGAAAAAGTATTAGGCATAGTATTAACGAGATTGGCGAGAAACGTAAGTTGAGATTCGACGATATAAAGCGTTATTGTTCCTCTGAGTTTCTGCTTTATCCAATTCTATCAAAAGGTATTGCTGCGCTACATTTTCTTCAGCAATGGCCTTGTCAATTTGACCATCCATCCGCAAGAAGTCTGCATATGCTGCGTGCGCTATATATTCAAAAAACTCCGACGGGATGTTGGTAGATGAATCTGAATATGGGCCTTCCCACTTTTTCAAATAACCCACCCAAAATCCGCTAAGTTCTGTGTTGTTGTGTATTACATTAGCACCGTCGCTATCAACCCAAAACTCATACTCAATAGCAGAGTTAATGTTTAGTGGGTTGCTGCTCCAAATACGATTAAAGCTATCAATCTCAGAAACGCTATTAGCAATCACGCTCCCAGATCCCGTGTAAGTTTCAACACCAGTTCCCGTTGCAAGATTATATGTAAACGTATCGTTATTGATTAATCCTGTGCTTACTGATACAACCTGATAGCTACCATTTGGATCAACAGATCCAGTTAATCCAGAAACAGTAACATACATTCCCTCTACAAAATCAACAGACGTGGTGCATCTAATTGTAACTAATTTATCTGCACGGGAAGCAGTAGCAATGTTTTTGGAAGCAGGGGTGAATGTCGTAGAAATAACATTACCAACCGCTGGCCGTGCTTGTGCCCCAACAATATAACGCGGCCAAACTTTGTTTTGTCGATAAGCCTGATATGCCCTGCGATTTACAAAGTTAAGGATGCTCCCCTTTTCGCTAGGGTTAAAGTTGCTTACACCAGAAAGCGAGCTTATTAAGGAGTAGAGGTCACTATACGTCCGGTCGGTCATATTTTGTTAGGAGAAAGATGTGGAAACTTCTTTTGATAATACTTCATAAACTCCTTGGAGTGGACCTCTTTGGCTCCGTATTTTTGCTGCATACGAAAAAACTCCCACTCAGGAATTACTCCAATGCAACGACCCAAACCCGGCACCTCTCTTTGATTTACCAACTCCTTTGCCTGTTCTGCGGCCTGCGCCTCCTTAGAGCGTTCAATTTCTTTCTTAAACTCTAGTCCTGTAGTAAGCTCACGCATCAAGGCGCGATTAATTTCTCCGTCGTGATACTTAGGGAATGACGTAATTAAATGCATAATAATAGGGCTACCCCGAAGGATAGCCCCATTATAACATGTAAGTCTAGTAGTTAGATTTACGCAATAGCGGTGATCTTACCGTGAGCACCAGGGTGCTTGACCAACAGCGACAGGGTGGTGTCAACGTAACCACGCTCACCGCCACCTTGATTCGGAAGGCGGGTCGAACCAAGACCGATCAACTCGGAAACGCCGTAGTAGTCAGGATTGATGAGGTAACCCGTGTCCTTGTTCGACGTGTCAGGGGCGCAGTCAGGGTTCATGTTAACAATGCTCACCATACCGTGATCAGACTCATACATCTCAACAGAGAGTTTGATGGTCTTGGAATCAGCAGTCTGGGTAACCTGACGGTAAACCGCGTTGGTCGATCCAGAGGTGCGAGCATAGTCAGCAATAACCCGACGAAGAGCAGTGTCAGCAACCAAGGTGAGGTTGTTGGTGCTGCCAGTCACCCGGTAGATGGACGTGATGAGGTCGTTAAAGCCGCTTTCAGTCAGGGAGCCACTGCTGTGGATGGAATCCGCAGGGGTGCGGTAAGCAGCAGGAACGTCAGTCGGACCAGCCGAATCAATCCAGCCACCAAGACCGCGCAGGCCATAAACGACGCCAGCACCATTTTCAGCCGTGCGATCATTTGCGGAGCAGAGGGTAGCCTCTACGTCGCGCTTGAGTTCGCGGGCAGACTTAGCTTCGGCCTCAGCAATCTTAGCCGGTCCAACGGACTCAACGGCATCCTGCAGGTCCGAAACCATGAAGTCACGGCGGAACTTTTGAACGTAGTTGCCGAGACGGGCGCGGCCACTAAACTTGTCGGTAAACGCGGAAACGTCAGAACCCTCGGCAACACCCGTGGTAACGGGAGCAGCCAGCGAATCAACCGTCCATTCAACGAAGGTGGCGGTTGCCTTGCTTTTGGGAGCAGACGAAAGAACAGGAGTCTCCTCGGGAGCGAGGATCGTCAGGATGTCGGTGAGGTCTTCACGATTGGAGACCCCAGAACTAGGATTAGTGTTAGTAGTGTCGTAGGTATTTGAAAAAGCCATGATTATAAAGTAAAATTATTTACGCTTAGAGTGTTGAAGAGTGCGGAGAGCTATAAAGTCCTGTGTAGCACCTGAAGTTGAGAATCGTTGTTGGACGTCTTTCACTGCCTTGGCAGCGCGAGGTTCTGGCTGCTCGCTTTGAGCAGTGGAACTAATCGAGATGGACGGAGGAGTAATTCTTGCGCTAGGCTTTGGCTGATTAACTGGCTTACGATTATAAATAGAATTAGCAGCGTGAGCTATCATATATTCCATATACGGTTCCAGATCAGGCACCTTCTCTACGGCCTCTTTAATCAAGGGGCTTTCGCGAAGGGATTCAAACTGCTTTCGCACATCATTATCCTCTCCATCAATCCAAGAAAGCTCGGACTTAATAGCCTCAGAAAACTGCGCCTTCATATTAAGGCGTTGCTCTTTAGCCTGTAAATCCTGCAATCGTGCAGGCAAAAACGTCTTACGGGATTTTTGGGAATCTCGCAAAACCTTTCGCACCTGAGCCTTTGTAATCTCTTGGTCGCCATTTTGTGCAACAACATCATCTGCTGCCAGATGGTCATTATTCCACAAAACATCTTCTGCCCATTCAATAGCTTCGTCAATTTCGCGGGCTTTTGCCTGCAAATCTTCAACGGAATTGATGTCAGAAAAGGGGTTGTTTTCAACCTTCTTAACTTCCAAGGGATCTTTTTGGCTTTCACGACTTTGCATTTCCTGCTTCAAGGCATTAAGCTGTTCCTCGGCTTGCTTACGCTTTGCGGTAAGCTCACCAAATCTAGCTACTGCTCGGCTCCCTAGCTTTTCGGCTAGTTCACGAAGCTCGGCCTCTGACATGGATTCTAGGTCGATCTCGCTTTTAGAAAGAACTTCTTCTTCGTCTTGGCTTTCAAGCTGACCCTCGTTGACGATTTCCGCGTTAGATTCGTCTTGAGGCTCTGGAGCAGTTTCCTCCTCCACCTGTTCTGCCTTAACTTCCGATTCTTGGGGTTCTGTATTAATCTCCTTAGTGAACACTTTAGGTTCACCAGAAGGCTTTACATTACCGCCTTTGCGATGGAGTGCATACATTCCAAACGCAAGATTATCTGACTGTTCCGCTGGACTTGGTTCACCCGCAGCGTTGGGTGTTAGGACTTCATTAGACATAGTTATCAACGCTCTCTTTATACGCCTGAGCGATTTGCGATAATGACATTATAACAGTCATTTTTATTGCTTTACAAAAAAACAAAAAAAATAATACTTTTATTTATGAGTTCTAATACCCCTAAGCAATCAGCGCACGATTGGACCGCTCCAGAACATTGGAACGTAGCCAAAACAATGGATCGCGTTAAAATTAAAAACAACGAGCACCACGCAAAGCTATACCCTTTTGGAGAGCTGGTGATTAAAGAGCATCCTATTTTTCAATACTCACGGAGAAATCCTCCAGCGCATGTATTAAAAAGTATTTAGTGCGTCTTTTCTGCGTGCCGAAACAGTATACTTTCGGCGTTAGACATTTTAAGGATTTGGTCGTATGCCAGAATCTGCCCAGAGATTTGCTGAACCTTTTCAGTTTCTGCATCAAACAGGGCTGCAATGCAGGACTCGCGCTCGTCTTTAATTGATTGCAGAAAGTCTGCAAACTGGGAAACGTGGGAAAGATGATCTAATGATTGTTCTAGTGACATTATTGAGCGTATTTACGAACCATTGAAGCAAGGTTGAGTGCGCGTCCCTTTACCTGACGAGCCCACTTGCTATCAAGCATTTCACGCGCTGCTACGTTGTAATCCTTTTGCATAAGAGCAGCTTTAGTGTTTTTAAACTTTCCTAGGTTAGTCAAACCTAGATTGAAAGACATATCAATTATAGCCTTCTTTACGTCGGACGGCTGCTCATCAAAGTTCGGTAACCACTTACGAGCATCGTTAAATGCTTGGGTAATAGACTCATTATAAAGACGTTTAATTTCCGGCTCGGTTAGCCGAACCTTTTTGTCAACTAGGTCTTTCACGTTATAACCCATCTTCCTAATAATCCGCTGGTTATGAGGCTGTGATAGGTTAAATCCAATACCAATAGTAGGCTTTTTCTCACTATCAAGATAAGCATATTGCCTAACTCCTTCGTGTTGAGCAATTTGCTTATATAGGTCTTCAGAGAATTTCTTTTGCTGCGGGCTTGCCCGATTAGCTATCTCATTGTAGTTGCCAACATCAGGCATATTAACCACCCATACTTTGAGTGTTAACATCGCCCATGGCAGCAGGATTAGTCCCAACGCGGCCAATTTGCGCGTTCTGAGCTTGCTGCTGCTGGAAGGTATATTGAGCAGCATACTTCTGAATACGCGCTGAAAATGCTTCATCATCTTGTAGACGTTCAGCAACATCAGGCTGTTGGGTGTATTGTTCGATGACTTGCAATGCGATTTGAGCACCATTTGGTCTAGCAGGCATTTCAATGCCTGCAAAGATTTTAGTTAGGTCATCGGTAACAAACTTCACAATTTGCTGCTGGGCCTCTTCTACGGGCTGCAATACGGCGTCTGCTGCAATAGGATCAATAGCATTTGCCGCAATATCAATAAGCGCGTCTGGGTTAATCCGACCATTTCGGTCAAGCTGAATCAAGCTAACAAGCTGATTAAGTTTTGACTCTTGAGTTTCGGGGTCAGCATTAAGCACGTCGTAGCCAATCACAATGTCGTAGTTCTCATCAGGATCACCCTTATCAAACTCCATGGGGTCAACAACTCCGGTGACACGGAAAAACACTTGGTCTGGCCCAAACCGTTGGTAGCACTTAAAGGACATTTTAATCACCTCTTGGACGTGGGCCAAGAACTTGTCCAAAATAAACTGCCGCTTAGTGGCAGATGCTGGGTCGGTCTGACCAAGACCAACCAACTCATCAGCAACCTTTAGGAGCGTTTGCTCCATTTCCATAGAACCTGGGTTGTATTGTGGCTGTGGACCAAACTGAAACTCTCCACCACGGCGATATGGAACAAACCGGCCCGGCCCCCAGTCGCTAGGAGCATTGCCAACGGGGTGCATGATGGGAGGCATCGTAGCCATTGAGTTGCGATC
>Ga0209659_1000959_pt1 | contig 17571 bp, 9 predicted proteins | sample SaaInlLV_10m_DNA_FD_184658 | JGI IMG/M metagenome (GOLD analysis project Ga0209659, IMG submission 184658) | Marine microbial communities from expanding oxygen minimum zones in the Saanich Inlet - SI072_LV_10m_DNA (SPAdes) (version 2) | ecosystem: Environmental > Aquatic > Marine > Intertidal... | reverse complement strand
ATAAAATTATATATCTAGATTTAAAAATGTTAATATATCAAAATGTTTTAACATTTTATTTCTCATCGTTTTACTATTTTAAATGTTTTTCTAACTGTAGGACCGTCCATTACCACAATGTAGGTTCCCGTTATTTGTCTTGACAGATCAATGTTTGTTTTTCTAGAGAAGTCTTGGATCTGTTGTTCCCTAGTATAAATAAGATCTCCTTTTTCACTAAATACACTGACTTGAACCATAGTATCTTCACCCGAAACATGAACATTAACATCTGTCTGCGTTGGGTTAGGATAGTAGTGAATATCCTCTGAAATAAACACTTCTCTCTCTATTACACCTTGACAGTCTAAGTCTGTGCTGATTTTTATAATACTAAGTCCCGAAGGAAGATTTGTAGTGAATCTATCCCCTTTAACATCATAACGCTCACCATTAACTTCTACGTTGTAGGAAGATGAACCACTTAACTGTATGCTAGTAGTTCTATTATCATTATCAACATCAATAAACGCGCTTATGGCTTTAGGCTCTGCTATATTAACTTCAAAGCACTGCTCGTAAGCGTCTTGTCCATCAACCTTAAAACAAACCGTGTAAGTCCCTGTGCCAAGACCTGTCACTGAAGCTGTTTTAGTCTCACCACCTAAAGTAATAGGATCGTCTTTTCCAGTAACTGTAACTGAATAAGCATAACTAGCATCCTCAATACTAAGGCCAATAGAACCATCAGTGTTACCAATACAACTCGCGCTAGTTACTGAAACTTTGTTATTGTTTAAAGGCAAAGTGAAAATAGCGCAGCCATTTAAATCAACAGTTGAACCAGCAAGTGTATTTGGACAATTGTCATCTGTATTTAATATACCATCACCGTCTACATCATCATCGCAAACATCACCAATTCCATCACCATCTGAGTCAAAAGAACCACAATCAAGATAATTTCCTAAAACGAGTGAAGTTCCGGGCTCAAGTTCAATTGATGAATTTTGAGAAAAGTCAATAAACTCATTATTTACAAGATCTTTCCATTCTCCACTTATTGGTAAATCAAGTATTAATGATTTTTTAGTTACATCAAAATTTGAAATGACATAAACGTATTTCAAAGTATCTCCCGACAAATTATCATTCCAAATATCAATAGTTGGCAGAAGTTTATTTTGATTAAACACTTTAAGTTCATATTCACCTTCAAAAACTGGTTCATTAATTTTGAGTTCAATTATTTTACTCCAGTACTCGTAAATCTCTTTTCGTTTATTTAACAAAGTCCAATCATCACTCCATTGAGGCTGAGGCTTTGTTGATAGCTTACAATCTTCACCTCCATATGATCCGTCTTCACATGTAAAAATTGAGTTTTCCATACCCATTTCTGAAAAGTGCCATATCATTTTTGGGCCTGGAATCAATAAAAGAGAAGAACCTAAAGCTTTCATTCTTTCAAGAGCTATTTCCAAATTCTTTACATCATGATTAGAATTAGAAGAATTTCCAAAATTCAAATTTTTATACATTATTCGCTCTTCATCATGACTTTCTGCATAAGCAACTAGTCTTTTATCGTTAAATCCTCTTGATTTATGATCTGCCCTGGAAATATCAGAATTATCCGAGAAACCCATTGAAAGTTGATTAAACAGTGATGTCATTTTCCCCCACATCATAATTCCTTTACCTTCATCAATTCTATAATTAGCCCACTCTTTTTCCTCATTATCACTTCCTAGATGTTCGAAAATGACATAATGGTCTGGATCTAATGACCAAGAATAATCTGCATATGATTTTAATAAATCAACTCTATCTTGTTGAAACGAATTAGTGCAATCGTAATTATTTTCATCACAATTTTGAGTAAATCCCTTTGTTAAATCCCATCTAAAGCCATCAATTTTATATTCATTAATCCAATGTTCTACTACCCTTTTAGTATAATATTGAGTTAGTTCATTTTGATGATTAAAATCATAGCCCACAGAGTAGGTATGTTTTGCAGATTGATTAAAATACGGATTCTCATTGGATGGTCCTCCCCAGGTGTTATTATCCGGATCATCCATCCACATTTTTACTAAGGGACTTCTTCCAAAAACATGATTTAAAGCTAAATCTAAAATTACCGCTATTCCGTTTTCATGACATAAATCTATAAACTCTTTTAGCTTATTTTGTGTCCCATAAAATTTATCTAATGATAAATGATAAGAACTATTATAACCCCAACTTTCATTACCCTCAAATTCCATGACGGGCATAAGCTCAATAGCATTAATATTCAAGTTTTTAAAGTACTCTATTCTATCTATTAAATTTTGAAAACTTCTTTCATTATCAAAGTCCCTAACTAATATTTCATAAATTATCAAGTCATCTTTTTTTGGTTTTTCAAAATTTAAAACATTCCAATTATATTTATCTAGTTGATTTATCAAAGTAAATTCTCCACTTTGATTTTTAGGAAACTTAGGTAAATTTGGATAAGAATCTAGTGAAATATTTGTATCATCATAGGAGGAAATAATTACATTAGAAAAAGGATCAGCTACTTTAACAACAGTTGGAGAGCCTGAAACTGGAGATTTTGAAAACACTTCGTATTGATACCAATAGTTCTCATTTTCATTTAAATCATTAATCTCTATCCAAAATTTATTGTTTAACGGATTTACATTCATTAATGACTCATTACTTTTTATGTATTGATTAAAATTTCCAAGCACATAAATAAAATCTTTGTTAGGTGCATTTAATTGTAAGTAAATTTTTGAATCATCACCATTAACATAATTAACACCATCATGAAGTTCAAAAGGAGGTTCTTTCTCAATTGAACTAGGCTCAACAACTATATCAAAATTTAAGTTTATAAAATTATTTGAATCATTAATATCCTTACATAATAATCTTAATGTTATTGATTCAATTAATTTGATTCCATCATTTTCCGAATCTGGACCTAAAATATCTTTAGAGAAAGTTTTATTATTTAATGATTCAAATAAAACCTGATCTCCGTTCATCAAATAATAATTGATTTCATTAGTAGATGAAACAGAAATATTAACAGAACCTTCTCTTTCCAAAATTACTGGATTAATTTTTGGACTATTAATAGTCAAATCAAATCTACCAACTTCAAAAAAATAGTCGGGAGTTTTTTTATCTCCTGTTCCATCTTTTGCTTTGGCTAAAACACCAATTTTACCAATCCCCTCATATTGAAATAGTTCTGTTGGTGTAAATTCAAACGAAAAAGTTCCGTCAGAATTCTTTGTCATTTTCATAGATTCTTTTGAATTATTCCATTCACCATTCCAATTAATCTGAGAACTTACCTCTACGTCATTTGAATCAAAAAACCAAGTCCATAAATACACGTCATCTGTTGACCATTTTGAAGGATCAAGCCCTGAAACACTGATTTTAATTTTTTCAGAGTCATTAAATGGATTTGGACTTGTTGACCATGTTACATTATCCTGAACTTGAGCTATTATAGAGCTAGATATTAGTGTGAAGAAGAATAATAAAACAAGTTTTTTCATAAATATGAATAAATCTATTCAATCTCTAAAATCAAGGCTGATTTTGCATTAATTATTAATTTTTCTGAAATAGAAATTTTCTTTTTATTTAATACATCAAATGCACTTTTATGATTTTCAATAAGCTCATCAAACCTAGAGGTTGCTAAAGTTTTAGATGAATTATTTCTATTGAATATTACCCAAACCATTTTATTCTCTAAAATTCTAAAAAAAGAATAAATCCCATCCTTTGGAGCAAATTGTATTAGCTTACCATTATGAATTATATTATTATTTTTTCTCCAATTTAAAATTTGTTTAAAAAACTTTTGAGTTTCTAGTTGCTTAATAGATAAACCATCTCCATTAAATGCATTTATTTTATCACCTATCCATCCCCCTGGAAAATCAGTCCTAATTAATCCGTGATCACCTGGGTTTTCATCGCTATTCATTAAAATCTCAGTGCCGTAATAAAACTGTGGTATTCCCCTCATAGTACTGTAATAAACAATCCCCATTTTAAATAAATCTATATCATTCTTAACTTGAGTATAGAATCTGGCCATATCGTGATTATCCGGAAATATTAATAAGTTATTAGGATTTGGGTATAAGAAATCACTTGCTAATACTTTGTAAGGTTTAATAAAACCTTTACCCCAATTAAAATCGTCTAACAAAGCTTCTGTAAATGATATTTGAAGTGGAAAATCCATTAAAGTTGGTAAATAAGAAACATATCCATCATGATTGATTTTATCTTTTTGCCAATAGGAAATAACGATAGGATTCTCAGACCATTCTTCACCAACAATATTAAAATTAGGGTATTCATCCATAACAGCAAAAGTCCAATCTGACATGAAATCTTTATCAGAATATGGATAAGTGTCTACCCTTATTCCCGAAAGACCTGCATACTCAATCCACCACAAAGTGTTTTGGATTAAATATTTAGACATTTTTTTATTTTTTTGATTTAAATCTGGCATTGTCTCAACAAACCAGCCATCTGCATGTTCTCTTTTATCAATTTCAGAAGCATGGATATCTTGAACAGTTTCCCTTCTGTGACTAGTTTGCTTAAATCCAGATTGATTATTAAACCAGTCATCCATTGGAGGGTCCTTAAAAAACCAGTGTTCAGATCCACAATGATTTGGTATCAGGTCCATCACAAGTTTAATTCCCTTTTCTTTTGACTTAACACTTAATTCTTTAAATAATTCATTGGAACCAAATCTAGGATCTACTTTATAATAATCCGTTGTTGAATAACCATGGTATGATGATTTTTTCATGTTATTTTCTAAAACAGGATTTACCCACACGGTTGTAAATCCTAAATCTTTTATATAATCTAAATTATTAATAACGCCTTGAATATCTCCGCCATGAAGTCCTCTGTTATAATCTCTATTTGGACGTTCATACATCTCTTTTATATCATCATTTAATGGATCACCGTTTGCAAATCTGTCAGGTGTTATTAGATACATCACATCTGAATTATTGAAACCTTCAACATTTGAAGCGTTTTTTTCTCTTTCTAATAAAGAAAACACATACTTATCAACAATAACTTCACCATTATAAAAATCTATTTCAATTTCATCTGGTTCAGCATTCTTTAAAATTGAAATGTTTAAAAAAAGATAATTTTCGTTTTTTACTTTATCAAACGAATTGAGTTTTATATTGGAATCATCTATTTTTGGCACCAAATCAGTAATTGATTTTCCATACACTAACAGCTCTAGATCTTTAGTTTTCATTCCAACCCACCAATTTGGAGGCTCAACTCTTTCGATTAAATCTAAAAGTTGAATGTTATCGTTTGAAATAAAATTCTGTTTTTCTGTCTTACATGAAATTGTAATTAAAAATATAAATACTATAAACTTTATTTTTCTCATATTACTCTTCTTGTTTAAATATTTGTTTGTAAACTTCTCCTCTAATTTCATTATCTCTACCATGTCCAGCCTTTGGTGTTTCAAACATTTGTGTCATTATCAGTCCAACGAAATCACGCTTAGGATCAATCCAAAAATGTGTACCCTCATAACCTCCACCAGTCCACAAACCTTCATCACCATATCCTTTTTCTTTGTTTAAATCGCTTGTTACCCACAAATTATAACCATTGTATCCGTATTCATTATTTAATTGTGTATGGGGAGCATATATTTCTTTTACTGAAGATTCATTTAAAAACCTATGTCCATTTAATTCTCCATGATTTAATAGCATTCTTAAAAAATCTGAATAACCATCAGCTGTTCCAATCATTCCTTCTCCTCCCATAAATAACTTATTTCCGGAACCATATCCTGGAACATATGAACCCATAATATCAAGTTCTCCTTCATTAGCTAATCTTATTATAGAATCGATACCAGAGAAAACTGGCAATAATTGAGTGTCAGAATTCTTATTATACTGCAGACCTTTAATATTCATTGGTCCAGTTATTCTATTTTTTACAAGATTGTCTAAACTTTCACCAGAGGCTATTTCATTAACAAGACCTAAAACTGTTGTATTAAGGCCATAAAAATCTTTATTTCCAGGATGATCAATCAAAGGAAGTTCAGATAATTTCTGAATCAGTTCATTGGAGTTTTTGGCTGCAGCTAAATTTTTAGAATCTAAAGCATTATCTAAGCAATCAATTCCTGTTGTAGAATAATAAAAACCTGCTTCGTGATTAATCAATTGCAAAACAGTCATTTCAGAATTACTTTCAACTAATTTTAAGGGACAAGGATTTTGTAGTTCTAAATTATCATTTCCAAGGGTTTGACCGTAACTCGTTAAAGCTTGATCATTATTTGATAATGCAACTTTTAAATTACTAAATTCAGGAATATATTTAGAAACAGGATCATTAAGACTTAATAAACCATCCTCAACTAAATCCATTGTTAAAGAAATAGTTACTATTTTACTCATAGACCAAATCCTAAACCATGTATTTTCATTAATATCATGGTTTGGAACAAGATCATTGTCTTTATCGCTATTTTGATATATTGTGTTGCCATTTCTGTCTTCTAACCTGACAAGAAGAAGAGCCTGGGAACCGTTATCAACATATTTACTAACTAATGAATCTAAAGAATTTGAATCATAAATCAGTGATTCTTTATTATTACACGAATTAAAAGAAAAAAGTATGAGTAAAAGAAATAATGTGTTTTTCATAATAATTATTTTATTTGATTTTTAACCCAATTAAATTCAGCATATTCTTTGGTTTTATATCCATTGCTTGTAGCGTATAAACCTAAATTAGTTCCTATATAACCTTTACATAAAACTAAATTAGCTGCAGTTTTTGAAAACATTTCAAAGTTATTTCCGCCATCAACTGAGTAGTAATATGAATACTTTTCATCTTTCGAATGAATTTTTAAAACCAAATCATCTTTATATTTTATTGGCATTGTTTTAATAACTTTTGATTCACTATCCCTTGGTTTTACTTTAAGAATAAGCTTAGTAATATTATCCTCTTTTTTAATTGTAAAATTTATATAGTTATCATCTTGAGAAAAAATACTCAATCCTGCCTCAGAACTATTTTTTTTAGGCTTAAAACTCATATGTGCAGAATATTCGAACTCAGTTTCTTTTTGCCTAAAACCCATTAAACTATACTGCCCTCTCAATTTAAAAGTTTCAGGACTTAGATTTAACTTGAGTTTTTTATTTTTAGAATCTAATAGATAAGTCTTTTCTCTTGGCACTCTTCTAAAATTCCATTGTAAATCAAGTGAATTAGAGCTGAAATCATCATAAAAAGAATTATTAACATATTGTTTTTTTTCAATAAATGGAACTGGAGTAAATCTCTCTATTTTTCCAGTTTTTGGAGCTACTACTGGCCATTTAATAATAACAGGTTCCCATCTACCCTCTTCAACTTCAACCCAATTATCCCATGCCTCTTCCCATGAAACTGGCATTAAATGAGTTTCTCTTCCCATATTACTAGTAGCATCCATTTCATTTCTTATACCTAAGGAAACCATATACCATCGACCGTCCTTTAACTGAACTAAATCAGCATGACCAGTGCTATGTACCCAATTGTTATTAGATAAATGTCTTGAAGTTAGTATTGGGTTTTTAGGATTAGAGTCGTAAGGGCCTTCGATGTTTTCACTTGATGCTATCATTACAGCATGATTGTAAGAGGTACCTCCTTCGGCTACCATTAAGTAGTACCGATTATTTTGTTTATAAATGTGAGGACCTTCTACACAACATCCTCCACATGCACCAGTCCAAATAGAAAACCTATCCCCTTTTAATTTCCAGCTATTTAAATCTAGTTCTTGAATCCAAATTTCACCTATTCCATTTTTGTTTGGGTTTCCAGTATCATGAGTTCCTACGAACCATACTTTACCATTATCATCAAAAAAAATATCTGGATCAATTCCTGGAGCACCTTTAATAACATATGGATCTGACCATGGACCAGCAGGATTTTTAGCAGTTAATATAAAATTAACCATTTCTGTAGGCTTAGATTTATCCTCAGGAGAATACACATTTGTTACAACTATATAAAAAAGTCCATCATGATATCTAATTGATGGAGCATGAATTCCACCTTGCTGCTGAACATCATACAAATTCACTTCCTTAAGTGCTTGACTAGGTCTATCAATTCCATAACCTATTAACTCCCAGTTAACCAAATCTTTACTATGATGAATAGGAAGCGCAGGAAAATACTCAAAAGAAGAATTTACAATGTAAAAATCATCATCGACCCTTACAATAGACGGGTCAGGGTAACCGCCATTAATTACAGGATTAATAAAAGTGTCTTGTGAATAATTACTATTTAAAGAAATTATTAAAATAAAAAAATAATAAAATGATTTCATATTTAAAAATGAATAAAAAAAAATGGATTATCAAATCGACAACCCATTTTTTAAATAAATCGAAAACAAACTTATTTTACAGTTAATGTATATGTTCCGTTAACAGTATCAAGTACCATATCATATGTTCCGGCAGTTACAGCAATATTTGCACCATTAGCTTCATAAGTACCATCAGCACCATTATCTCCAACATTTACTCCCCATGCATCATCCTGTCTGAATTTTATTTCACCGTCAATTAAAACTACGTCTTTGACTATATAAACACCATCATTACATGGGTCAGGCATTAATTTCACATCCTCAGCAGCTCCCCAACCGTTTAAAGTTGCGCTACCAACTACTCCCCATACAGTTCCTGCAGGCGTTATAGTTATAGTAAAATTAACAGCATCAAAATCAATAATATAATGACCTTCGGAAATAGTAATATTAGCTCCATTTTGCTCCAATGTTCCATCAGCTCCGTCATCACCATAATTAAGCCCCCATGCATTGTCCTCACGAATTTTAAATTCACCATCATACAAGGTAGCAACAGCTCTAAACATTCCATCTTGCCCATTACTTAAAAATGGAACATCATTTCCAGCTGCAAATCCTCTATTTGTTCCACCCCATCCGTTAACAGCACTACCAACTAGCCCCCAATTACTTAGAACTGAATCAGTACAGGCTCCAACATTTTCTAGAACTTCAATATTCATTGAAGCAGTTTTAGAAACTGTTGATGATTGGTTAGCACCAGATGAAGAAGTCCCCGCATAAGCAGTTACTCTAACATAAACCGTTCCTGTGTTGTTTGGTGTACCATCGCTAAAAGTTGTATTAGGATCATCATCTAAACCTAAAGTTTCAGCAAATTCAAGCATTGAACTAACTTTTACTCCTAAATGATTATTAGAAGTATCTCCTGAACTCATATCTATAGTAGAAAAATCACTATTTGTTGAGATATCAACTACATAAGTTACAGTAGTAGGCGCATCAAAGTCTGGAGCATTCCAAACTAAACGTTCTGAAATATTATTAGATGTTTGGTTTGATATTTTATAAACATCTTGAAATTCATTTTGAAATTTAACCTCTTTCTGATTTATAGCAGTAAAGATTAAATAATCTTCTTTTTCACAAGAAGTGATATTTACAATTAAAAATGTAAATAATAATAGTTTACTAAATTTTAATATAGTTTTCATAATTAATAATTTGGATTTTGAGTTAAGTTAGTATTCACAAGAAGCACAGCTTCTGGAATAGGGAATATTCTTCTATAATCGTCAGAAGCTTTCCCTTGAGCAGCTCCTGCTTTAAATGGCCACATATAATTTGATGTTACAAATTTATCATGTCTAATTAAATCAGATCTTCTTTGTCCTTCCCAGTACAATTCTCTTGATCTTTCATCTAAAACAAAGTCAGATGTTAAATCAGAACTTGTGATGGTTGGGGCACCAGCTCTAGATCTTAATTGATTAATTAGGTCTGTTGCGATATCTAAACTACCTCCACCGCCTTTTACAGCAGCTTCAGCATAATTTAGATAAACTTCTGCCAATCTAATTATTGATAAATCTGTGTCAACATGGTCTCCCGAAGAGTCAGATCCAGCAGCTCCAGTCACATCAACATTTCTAAATTTAGTAACACCATAGCCTTCTTTAAATGGAGCAACTTTTTCCATTTCATAATTTTGACCATCTGTATGAAACATAGCTCTTGAATCTGACCATGCAATTGGATAACCATCACCATCTTTAGCTGTGATTGAATATTCAAATTTATCTACCAAAGCTTTAGTTGTTCTAAGTCCTCCCCATCCCCCATTAACTCCGAAGATTGAAGGATCCATTGAACCGCCTATTGGTGCATGAACCATAAATGTTCCTCCACCCCATGTTTGACTATTTAATCCATCAAATTGAATAACAAAAATAAATTCATTTTGAGCACCATTTGTATTGTTATCTGCTAGGAATAATTCATCATATGCTGAACCATTTCCATTTCCATCACTAGTGTTCAGAGAATACGAACTTGAAATAACCTTTTCAGCATTGGCTACAACTTGAGAACTCATGTCAGAACCTATGTAAACAGGTGCATTTAAATAAAGTCTAGAAAGTAATGCCCAAGCAGCTACTTTATCAACTCTTCCGTATTCGTTAGATCTTGAATCGGCCAATATTGAACTAAGTTCATTAAGCTCTGTTTCAATAAAAGAGAAAATCTCTTGTCTGTTACTTTGCTCAGGAAGTTCAGAAGTTAACTGTGTAACTAACGGAACATTAGCATACATGTCAATAAGTTGTAAATATGCATAAGCTCTTAAGAATCTAGCTTCTGCTACAAAATAAGCAGCATCTGTACTAGTTGAAGCTAAATCTGAAGCATTTTCTATAAATGAATTAGAAAAAGAAACAACTTGTGCTAACCTAAAGTACATTCCTTGGGTCCATGGATTATTTATGTCCCAGGACATTTCATGAATGTTAGGAAGTCCGGGATCTCCCCAACCAACTACCGCTTCATCAGTACTACAAACATTTAATGTATATAAAATTCTAGTATATTGAGAAAATCCTTCATCAATAAGACTTGGATCTATGTCAGGATTACCATCAGGACCAGATTGGCCAGTTATTGCTAAGCTTGCATATATTTTAGCAAGAGCTCCTTTTGCAGAATCAACATCTTTAAAAACATCAATTTCTGTAAATAAATCAGGATCCGTAGGATCTTGATCTAGATCAGCGTGACACGAAACTAGTATCAGAGTTGATAATGTGAATAAATAATATATTTTTTTCATAATATTAGTTTAAAAATTAATATCAAGTCCTAAAGCTATAGCTCTTGATCTTGGATAAAAGTTACTATCTATACCACCCGTAATTTCAGGATCAATACCGTCATATTCTGTAATGGTAAGCAGGTTATCTGCACTTATATATAATCTCATCGGATTATTATCTATTACATTATCGACTGTCCAGCCTAATGTAACGTTATCTAATTTGAAGAAAGAAGCATTTTGAATGTAATGATCACTTACAGCATTTTTATCAGAAAAATATAAAAATCCTGTATCTAAATATGATGCATGCACATTTGACAATCTACCTAAATTCCATATTTGATTTTCAACGGAAGCAGCAGCCATTCTATTAGAACTGTAGTTTCCTAAACTAGCTCTTGATGCCATACTTAAATCAAAATCTTTGTATGTAATTGAAGCTGTTAAACCCATTAACACATCAGCATAAGGATCTTTATAAAAATACCTGTCGTCATTATTGATTCTTCCATCACCATTTAAATCAGCATAAGAACCTTCAATAGGCCTTCCTTTATGATCGTAAATTTGCTTATATACATAATATGAATAAGGAGATTTACCAGTTTCATGTCTTTGTAAAAAAGCACCAAAACCTATTCCACCTACATTCTGTTCATTATCAAGTCTAGTAATCTGATTATCATTAATAGACACATTATAGCTTAAATCAAATTTTAAATCGTCTGATTCATACAGGGTTGAATTTAATTGAAGTTCAACTCCTTTGTTTTCCATATCTCCAATGTTAGCATCTATTGTTGTGCCAAAATTTGTAAATGGATCAATAACTGCAGTAGCTATTAAGTCATTAGTCTTTTTTACATATGCATTTAAAGAACCATTTATCTTCAGTTCAGAAAATATAAAATCGATTCCAAAATTAGTAGTTTGACCAACTTCCCATCTTAAATTTTTATTTATTGGAGCAGGTCTGTAAGTTGAATAAAACGAATTACCAAATCCATATTTTGCTTGAGAATCACTACTTACGTATCTTGTTAAAAAATTATAATCTCCTAGTCCATTTACGTTTCCAACTTCTCCAAATCCAACTCTTAACTTCAACTTATCTACACCATCATCATAAAAATTCCAAGCAAAAGCGGCTGAAAAGAATTGTCCCCATCTGTCACTTGACGGTAATTTTGAAGAGGCATCTGCTCTTAGTGTTGCAGTAAGTAAATACTTTTCGTCAAAAGAATAGTTAACCCTTCCAAAATAGGAAAGCAAAACATTTTTTGATGTATCTATATATGAATTATTTGTTGATGAACCAGAATTAACTGAACCGTCTGAATTTAAATATTCCACTGAAGCTGTACTTGAATTATCATATTCAAAACTTTGATAAGAATGACCTGCAGTTACTGAAAGATTTGATTTCCCAGTTTCTAAAGCATAATTTAAATAAGCATCAAATAATAAGTTAGTAGTTTCATTTGAATACATGTTATTACTTCCATTAAAACCTGCTGAATCAGTTGGCATACTTTTATCTTGAGAACTAAAACCTTCTCCTTTAGAACTATCATAGCCAGCATTCACTGTTGCTATTAATCCGTCAACTGGAAGATCATAGTCTAACTTTAAATTAGTAATAATTCTATCAACAGTAGACTCATCATCACTTAAATTTAACAGCGCAAGCGGATTAGTTGGAGATAATGCTAGTTTATTTCCAGATGAATCTGTCCATGTATAATAACCACCAAATACGTCAGGACTTGATCCATAAACAGGTTTCGTTGGATCAAAAAACACAGCTGATCCAATTGCCCCTCTGTTAGCAAAGTCATTTTCACTTCTAACAACTCTAACATTAACATTAGCTCTTAAATCACCATCTAAAAAGGATGGAGCAATATTGAATGATCCTGTCATTCTATTAAAATTATCACCAATTAAAATACCATCTTGATCAGTGTATCCAACAGATGCCCTAAAAGGCATATTTAATAGTCCACCTGAAACTGAGAAACTATTATTTTGAGCTCTTGCAGTTTCATATATTTCTCTTTGCCAATCTGTATCATATGATCCAAGTCTAGAAATATAATCTGAAACTCCAGTTGCCTGTACAGCATATTTGAATTGAGTTGCATTTAATACATCAACATAATCAATAGGTGTAAAAGAAGATGATCTAGAGCTAAAATTAAACTTAAGATCTCCTGTTTTACCTTTTTTTGTAGTAATTAAAACTACACCATTTGCAGCTCTAGATCCATATATGGCTGTAGCAGAAGCATCTTTTAAAATACTTATAGCTTCTATGTCAGCTGGATTTATTGCGTTCAGCGGACTTCTTGATCCACCAACACCACCAGAATCTAAAGGAATTCCATCCACAACATAAAGTGGATTAGAATTTAAGTTTAAAGAACCAATTCCTCTAATAAGAACATTAGAATCATCTCCAGGAGCACCACTATTTGAAACAATAGAGACACCTGCAACTTTTCCCCTTATAAGTTGTTGAGGGGATACTACAGAACCTTTTGCAAAGTTCTTCTCAGTAACTAAATCTACAGCACCAGTTAAATCTTTCTTTCTAACTGTACCATACCCAATCACAACGACCTCGTCTAACTCAGAGTCAGATTCTGTCATTTTTACATCTTGATTTGTTCCATTTACAGTTAATTCAACACTATCGTATCCGATATAAGAAAAAACTAAAATTTGACCATTATCAACATTAATTTGATAATTACCGTCAAAATCACTAGAAACTCCAACATTTGTTCCCTGTATAATTACATTAACACCAGGTAAAGGGGTGCCTGAACTATCTGTAATTAAACCCGAAACGCTTTGTTGTGCAAAAGCTCCTATTGATAGGAAAAGCAAAAAAAGAATTTGAATTTGTTTTAAAAATTTCATCATATTTTTGATTTTTATTTGGTTAAAAAATCTACTTCTCACTTACTAATTTATATTAATTAATCACTACTAACAAGTCAGTTTTACATATAAATCAACTATAACGTTGTAGCTACATAACTATAACGTTATAGTGTTAATAACTTTATTTTTATTAATTAAACAAAATATAGTCATTATCTTTGAATATACTTTAACAGTTAGTTTTAAAAATTGTCAAAATGATAAGACGTATAACACTAAAAGAAATTGCGAACGAATTGAATGTTTCTATTTCAACAGTATCAAAATCTTTAAAAGATAGTCACGAAATCGGTATTGAAACAAGACAAAAAATCAAGGCTTTTGCAAAGGCACACAATTATAGACCTAATAATATTGCTTTAAGTTTAAAAAATAGAAAAACTAAAACAATTGGTGTTATAATTCCTGAAATTGTTCACCATTTTTTTTCAATTGTAATTAATAGTATTGAAAAATTTTCAACTGAAAATGGATACAATGTTATTATTGCTGTTTCAAATGAATCTTTTGAAAAAGAAGTCTTAAATATGGAAACTCTTGCCAATGGACATATTGATGGCATTATAATGTCGATAGCTAAAGAAACACTAAAAAAACAAGATTTTCATCACATAAAAGAAACTATAGATTTGGGAATACCTGTTGTATTGTTTGACAGAGTTATAAATGATGTAAAATGTGATAAAGTTATTGTAAATGACAAACAGGCTGCAAAAGAAGCAACTCAAGCACTAATTGATGATAAAAGAAATAATATTCTCCTTATAACATCTGAAGACTATGTTAGTGTTGGGAACCTTAGAACTGAAGGATATTTGGAGGCTTTAAAAGATAATGACATTACACCTGATAGTGATTTAATTATTAAAGTTAAGGACAAAAAAGGAAGTCAATTAGAAATGTCTTTTTTAGAAAATGAATTAGAAAAGGTTCTTAAACTGAAAAAAGTAGATGCGATTTTGGGTGTAAACGAAATTTATGCCGGTTCAGCCTTGAAAGTTCTTAAAAAGAATAAGATTAAAGTTCCTGATCAAATTGCAATTATATCATTTACAGATGGAGTAATTTCAAGATATTCCTCTCCTTCTCTATCCACAATTAGTCAGCATGGAGAAATAATGGGAGAAAGAGCTGCTAAACTTTTAATAAATAAATTAACAGGGAAAACTAATAGCAATGAACACAAAACAGAAATCATTAATTGCTCCTTAATTAAAAGAGAATCCTCATAATTAAACTTAAAAATCTACTATAACGTTATAGTAGATTTTTTAATTAATTATAGTCATAATTTTAAAAAAATAATATATTAGCATCACAAAATTATAAATCTACTTCTCAATTTATTTATAGTTTTGATTTATTTAAAAAGACCTTTTAGGTTAATCATCTCATCTATAAATTCATAATATTTAATAGACATTTGTCTACGTTTTATATATTAAGATAGTATGAAAAAGAAATTAGGTTTTTGGGAAATATGGAACATGAGTTTTGGATTCTTAGGAATTCAATTTGGATTTGCTTTACAAGGTGGATTTATGTCTAGAATTTTTCAAACTCTTGGCGTTGAAGAAGCTAGTATTCCTCTTTTATGGATAGCAGCTCCGCTAACTGGATTAATTGTTCAACCAATAATAGGTTATCTAAGCGATAACACCTGGCATTCCGTTCTTGGCAGAAGAAAACCTTATTTTCTAATCGGTGCCATACTTAGTTCTGTGACTTTATTTTTTGTTCCTTATTCATCAACATTGTGGATGGCTGCTGGATTTTTATGGATTCTTGATGCATCTATAAACATAAGCATGGAGCCATTTAGAGCTCTTGTAGCTGATAAGCTTCCAGATTCACAAAGATCATATGGATTTGTAACTCAAACTTTAATAATAGGTATTGGAACATGGATTGCTAGCAACTTACCTTATTTTGTCAGTAGTTTAGGTGTAAGTGATGTAGCTGAACCTGGTGTAATCCCAGATTCCGTAAAACTTGCATTTGCAATTGGAGCATTTGTTTTCCTCACATCAATACTTTACACAATTTTTACGACAAAAGAATACCCTCCAAAAGACTTGAAGAAATTTAGACAAAAACAAAATAGAAGTTTCAAATCTATGTTAAATGAATTCACCAAACATTTCATTGATATGCCATTAACAATGAAAAAACTAGGTTTAATTCAGTTTTTCAGTTGGTTTGCATTTTTTACAATGTGGAGTATGGCAAATCCAGCCATAACGGAACATGTATTCAATGCCCCTATACCAATAATGAGTGATTTCGACTTGTCAAATAAAGTTGAATTAGCTCAATATAATTTAGAAAATTTAAATTTTCAAAAAGCTTCAAATCTTACGGGATCTTACATGGGAACATATGGACTATCCTCAATGTTATTTGCACTAATATTAACATTATACACATCAAAAAAAATAATAAATAGAAAAAAAATACACCTTTGGTCTTTAATAGCAGGTGGGATTGGTTTTATATCAATGTACTTTATCTCAAATCACAACCTATTACTTATTTCTTTTAGTTTAATTGGAATATCCTGGGGAAGTATTTTGTCTATGCCATATGCTATGTTGTCAAGTTCTGTTAAGGAAGAAAGTATGGGGACTAGCATGGGAATATTTAATATGTTTATTGTAATCCCCCAAATAATCGCAGCTATTGGAGGAATAAATATATTAACCAACTTAATTGGAGATAAAGTAATATTTTCAATGGTAGTTGCAGGTTTATCCTTAATTATTGCTGGATTACTGAATTTACTAATTACTGATAAAAAAACAATTAGTTATTAGTATGAGAACTTTACCAACCTTTATATTTGATTTAGATGGTGTTATTACTAATACTGAAGATTATCATTTTGATGCTTGGAAATCAATTTGCTTGAGCTTAAACTATGATCTAAGTCCTGAAAAAAATGAGGAATTAAAAGGTGTTAGTAGATCAGAATGTTTAGATAAAATTTTGAAATGGGCCAACCTAAGTCTTGATTCAAAAGAATTTAACGAAATTTTAAAGAAAAAAAATAATCTTTATTTAAAGAAAATATCAAATATCGATTCTTCAAATATTATAAATGGAGTCTATGATTTTATACAAAAGGCAAAACAAAGAAAGCATTCGGTTGCATTGTATTCGTCTAGTAAAAATGCCAGATTTATATTACGTAAACTAAACCTTTACTCATACTTTGACGCTATAGTTGACGGAAATAGTGTTAAAGCATCTAAACCTGATCCAGAGGGGTTTATATTAGCTTCTAAGCTAACAAAATCAAATCCAGAAGATTGTGTAGTATTTGAAGACTCCGAAGCTGGAATAATTGCAGGAAATAAAATAAATATGACAACTATTGGAATAG
>Ga0209659_1000958_pt1 | contig 17576 bp, 17 predicted proteins | sample SaaInlLV_10m_DNA_FD_184658 | JGI IMG/M metagenome (GOLD analysis project Ga0209659, IMG submission 184658) | Marine microbial communities from expanding oxygen minimum zones in the Saanich Inlet - SI072_LV_10m_DNA (SPAdes) (version 2) | ecosystem: Environmental > Aquatic > Marine > Intertidal... | reverse complement strand
AAGTATTTTTGAAACGAAACGAATCTGTATCAAATCCTGAATAAACAACACGATCAATCTTTAATGGTGAAGTATAAATTTCATTAGATTTTTTTTGAATTGCGTTAGAAACAGAATGGAAACCATCTAATTTACTAAAAACCTCATTTAAAAACACTTTATTGTCTTGATTAATAAAAGGACGAACATTTATATGATACCCTCTTTGACTTAAGATGGTTTTTGTATGCTTAGGAAGTTTTAAATTTTTTAGGTAAGACAGAACACTAACCCATTGAAAATGTATGATTTCGGGTTGTATTGTATTTATTGCCATTTGAATATTCTCACTTCGTATTGCGTTCTTTTCTTTGTTAAAAAGCTGCAAAAAAAATTTACATTGCAGTACTATATTAAAACCTCGAAGCTGTAAACTACGTATTATAAATGTTATTATAGAGGTATTAGACCCCAATCCAATATAGTGAACACCTGCAATTTTAATTTTGGTGTTTTCATTGAAACCCAAAACAAAAACTTCGTGTTCATTTGCTAATCCCTCTATCAACCTATTGATAAAAGTGGTCGTTTTAAATGAACCGTCGAATATTACTATTTTCATAAGCAACTATAATAAAAATCGTTAATACGTCTTGCTATAATATGCCAGGCGTACTCTAAGGCCTTTTTTCTAGATGAATTTGATATGTCTAAAGATAAATCATCATTCATTATTTGGTGAATAGCTTCACTATATTTTTCAACAACACTATTTTTTTCTACTAAAATGTTTTTTGTATTTTTAAAGTAATCACTATTTCCTCCCACATCTGTACTAACAATAGGCAAACCACAAGCCATTGCTTCTAATACAGAGTTACATGCAGTAACATCAGTTAGAGGTATAAATAGCACATTAGAGTTTTGATAAAACGCTCTTAATTCTTCATCAGATATTCCAGAATGGATGTTTACATTTTTATGTGCTATAACTTTCTTTTGATACGCTTCATGAAGAACAACATTCACCTCAATAGTTATGTCTTGCTCTAAGAGAGTTGCAATAACACTATTGAAGGTGTCAAAGTCACGCATATGCTGTCCTACTAGTAAAATTTTTTTTATTGTTCTTAATTCAAAATTTGGTTTGAAAAAGTCAATATCTACACCATGTGGTATATACACCACGTTGTTAATTCCTAACCAATTCTTTAAAAACGAAACTTGATTCTCACCAACAGCAATAGCTCCATCTAATTTCTTTACATATTTTGTATTGGTAATTTGTTTTTTTAAAACCTCAGGTGGCTTATGAAATGTAGCAATAAATTTTGTTTTTTTATTTTGAAATAAATTTATAGCCAATTTTATGTCCCTTTCACCGTTTAAATAATGAACAACAGATGAATTTTTATTTACTTTAAATAATTTTAATATAAGCTCTATGTCTTTATAAAAGCTATTAGTGTCATAACTCCCAATATTTTTACAAAAATTGGATACATAATATTTAGCAAAGTTATAAGGTGTTTTTGCTTTTGGTAAAACTAGAGACATATCTTTTATGTAACTCAAAAACTTACTATAACCCGAATAGTGAGCATGATGTGGTGATGTATGTAATACAGTAAATATTTTTAAAGATCGCATCTCATAATTTTTAAAATTCGAAGCATATTTTGTTTTGGATGAATCGTATTCATATAAAACTCTCTAGCGTTTAACGACAAAGTATCTCTCAAAGTTTTAGTCTTCAAAACTAAGTTTATTTTCTTCACTAACTCCTTATAGTCGTCAAAAAACAGTACCTGTTTGCCATCTATTAGAGCATCAGTAAGTTCTGCTGTTAATCTTTCTGCTATAATAACTTTTCCTTGCGAACAATATTCTGCCATTTTCCAAGCTGGTGAATTCTTTAATCCTCTTGTATATATTACTATTGAAGATTTCTTTACCGCATTTAGGTAACTAACGGGATCAGATGGTATATTGGTGATCGCATCTGTATAATTTAATTCAGACATTTTTGAAGCTACAAAACCTCCTTTAAATAGTATTGGAAATTCTTTCTTAAGTAATTTAATGATATCATATCTCTGCTCGTGTATGGCCAAAACATCTGGATCTGTATTACTATTAAAACAACGTGTTTGAAACAAAATTGTTTGCTCTGATGAGATTGATTTAGTTATAGAATCAAATAAACTTATTTTTCTTGAAGTCTTAATATGACTCCAATGGTTATGTGCTTTTTGTAGTGAATTAAAAACTCTTTTAAGTATTCTTTTATCCCATTTTAAATTCCAACATACAGCACCAATATAGTTGGCTATTAAGAACTTAATAAGACCCTTGTGAGATTCTGAATGTACACCAAAAGTTAAGCCTAATTGCAATACTTTATTTCTGTAACGTTCCGGTAACTGATCTATCTTTTCTTGAACATAATTTCGTTTAAAAACATAGTCACAATTTTCTAAAGCATAGCTCGAAAAATGATTGTCTAAATCGTACAAATCGCAAGCGAACATTGTTTCTGTTTTTGCTACCCTATCTAGTAATTTATAAAAAGATGTTTTAGGACTGTATTCATTGGTTTTAATTAAACTATCATTTTCTATACGGTACTTTCCTTTTCTATGTTGAAGAGATAACTTTATGTCAATATCTAGTATACCTTGTTTTTCTAATTCAAACAGACCTGTTTGTATATAAGAAGAATGATTGTATTCTTGTGGTGTGTATATAGTTATTGAATATCTATTAATCATCTTAAATATCCTTAACAGAATTTAGTATCACTTCATTTGTAATATCTAAAGAATATTTCTCTAAAACTTTATTACGGGCATTCGTAGACATTTGTATCTGTAAATCTTTATCTTTAAAATATTCTACAATTCTATTTGGATACTCTTCAACAGCACAAAGAATCCCGTCTATATTATTTTCTATAACATCAGCAGGACCACCTGGACAATTTATACCCGCAACAGGTGTTCCACAAGCCATAGCTTCTATCATAACCATTCCAAAAGTTTCTTTATCACTAGGTAGTAAAAAAACATCTGCATTAATATAATAATTAGGCAATTCGTTGTAATCTTTATAACCTAAAAAGAAAACATTGTTCTCTAACGAATTCGCTTTTATTAATTCCTTTAATTTTTGATAATAACTTTCGGAAGCTATAGGTCCAACAATATTTAAAACCGTATTCTTAAATCCTTGGTTTTTAAGTGCTATTACTGTTTCAATACATATATGTACTCTTTTCCATTCTACAATTCTACCAATATATAGTAAACTTGGATCAGTATTTACCTTAGTGTTATTCGGTTTAAAATGGTCACAATCTACACCTAATGGATAAACCCTTATGTCTGAATTAGAGAACATATCCATTTGTAACATATCTGCTTTTTGAAGTTCCGTATGTACAATGATCTGAGAAGCGTGCTTATAGTACTCTATATTTCCAGCAGTAGTACTATAATGCTGCCCTCCCAGCATGGCAACATATTTACTTCCTTTATTTAAAATAAGTTTCCCTAATTTATGAGAAAAAGGACTAGAATGACCAGACATGTTAATATACACTATATCTGGCATGTTATTTCTATAATACGTAAGGCAAGATTTTGATTGTTGTTTTTTCCATTTTTTATGATCTCCATTGATTTTAAAGTCTAATCTAAAAAACCTCCAAAGTAAATTGTCTGATTTTAATTCGTATCCAAACAATTTATCTGTAAAGTAATCTATAGTACATTCATGCCCTAAACTAATGAGTTTCTTTAAAGCCGCAACATGCGGTTGGCTATGGTATTGTTGAACACTATTTTCAACAACCCCTGCAGATTTAGGAGAAAATGGATGAAGTATGCTAATTTTCATTACTAGAAGTGATTATTTTTATTAATTTTCGTTTAATTCTTTTGATCAAGCTCTTTCTTTTACTGGCATTTATTCTTCTGCTTTCTTTAATCCAATAACCATTAAATATATTTTTAACGGAGTTTAAAAACACAATAGCATTAGATTGTTTTGCTAGATGAATTCTATTATAAGAAATATAAAAACTATCTGTATGACTTTCTATTAAATCACAATGTGTCATCGTTCTTTTCCAATTTATAAAATGTAGATACATGACTTCATCTAATGTGTTGTTTTCATCAACCTGATAAACCCCTCCATTCTTCCAAATACGTTTATTGATATAATACTCTTGATGAGAGTCTCTTCCTCTTTCATGATTACAAAGAATTTCATCCCAAAACACCCTTTTGGTATCATTTTTCTTTACAACTTCGGTTAATAAATTTTCATCAAATCTAGTTAACACATTTGTAGATAATAATTCTTTATATTTAGGAACTTGTAGATATAAAAACTTTAACTTTTTATTATTCCTAAACAAATTAAAGTGTCCAGATATAGCAGATTTCCTAGATGAAATAATATCGTAATTATTTAATACACTAGAGGTCATATATTTCCTTACATTGCCCCATATAATATCCATATCGCAAAACCCCCAAAAGTCATAATCCTTTATTTCTTCTCCAAAAACATGACCATATGTTGGTTTTAAATCACAAAATTTTCGATAATTTAATGCGACATCAAAACCCAATTTTTCATTAAACATGGCATTAATTTCATGAAATGACATCTTAATAAACTCAATATTTTTTGGATATTTTTCTGGAATATTACAATCTGTCGGTATCAACCAATTTATAGTTTGGTTTGCTTCAATAGATTTCAAATAAGCATTAAACCAAACTGGCCACTTTCCGAAATATGGAATGATTAAGATTATTGATTTGCCTTTTATTTCCATAGATCTATATCGTATATTTTTTTAGCTGTTTTTCGATACGGTAATAAGATCTTCTTAAAACAAGAAAAACTCCCCCTGAAACTGAAAACAGTAAGAACAATGTAATGTTACTTCTAAATAAAAATATAGGAAGCTTTCTATATATGTAGAAAGCTGTTTTGAAGTCTTTGTTTTGAAGCGCGTTAAAAAAATAATGAATTAACAGTTGATAATGATGGTTTATAATATCTAAATCATCAACTATGATTCCTCTTTCTAAATTTGCTATAGATATATATGCTAAAGACTCTTTAAACTTTGAAACATACTTACTTTTATTGTCAACTGTTTTAGTCTGTTCGTGTTTTCTGTAAAGGAATAGCGGCTTATTAATTACAACAAACTCATCTTCCCGTTTGTTAAAAAAAAGTCTAGAAAATAATTCTGTTTCTTGTCCTCTTAATAACTTCTCAGAAAACAACTCATTCCCTTTTAAAAAATATTTTTTAAAAATTATCGAAGGAGTGAAAACTTTTAATTTCCACAAAACATAATCTTTAAATAAGTTATTCGTTGGGTAAATTGAGATTTCTTTACTATTGTTTAAATTATTATCGGTAGAGTAGCCAGTGCAAATCACAAAATCTATACCCTCAGTAAACTGAGCAACCCTTTCCTCTAAATAATTTCCTAGCATTACATCATCACTATCAAACCATTGAATGTAAATTCCTGAACTTTTAGAATAGCCTAAGTTTCTTGCAGCATTACCACCTTGTAGCATATCTGAAGGTCTCTCATAAAAATGAAATCTATCGTCTTTTACTTGATATTCTTCTAAGATACTTAAGGTTGAATCTGTACTACCATCATCTATAATAATACACTCCCAATCAGTATACGATTGTGCAATGATAGAATCAAGCGTCTCACAAATAAGATGTGCTCTATTATAAGTAGGAATAATTACAGATACCGTTTGTTTCATTTTTAGTTTAATATTTTTCTAATAACTTTAATAATTAACTTGATTAAGTTATTGAGACTCAAACGAAATCTAAAAAAAACAACTCTTAATGGATATAAAAATCCAGTTGTTACATCAATCATCAAGTTAAAATGTTTAACAATATTTTTGTCATAAATTAAGACCCCTTCCATTTGGTTATATATATTTCTATCATGAATTAGCTGAAAACAGTAGGCTTGTTTATCATTTATATTAATAATAGAATGTGATTTTCTCCAGTCATTATGTTGTTTATCAAAAACGGTTCGAAAAAAACCATTACATTTTTTTTCAATCAAACTTATAAATGGGTTAGAAACATAAAAATGTTTTGACATTTTCTTATTTAATAAATCAAAACAGACAATCCAGGGCAAGTTAATTATTGTTGAATTTTGGTAATTGAATTGTTCTTGTATTTTCTCAATGGTTAGATAATGAAAAGCATCATCATTATCAATTCTTGTTGTTATAATATGTTCTTTATTTGTAAGGCTTTTAATATCGTCACCCAAGTCATTCAAAAAATCTTGATTTGATTTTTTAAAAATCGGGACGAATAAAGGAAATTCAATATGTAAATCATCAATAAAATCTTTATAAATCTTTGGCGTATCAGTATCAAAATATACAAGCCAGTTAAAGTTTTTAGTACTCTGGTTTCTGATAGAGTTAAAACATGTATTTTTAAAAATATCAAACCTAAAACTCATCCAATCACTATCACATATAGTATTATTATTTTTATCTACACTCCAATCATCATTTTTAAGATTAAATCGAGTTACAATAAAATGGTCGAAATATGAGGAGTTTATTTGTTCCATTTATGAGCTAAATACATTTGTGGATTCCAATTTGTACCATAATTATATCCAACATTGTTTATGTCATGAACTACAATCTCAAAACTGATTGCTTCTTCCCATATATCCAAAGGTTCTTGCTTAGGCACATGCAAAAATAGTTTGAACTTATATTCACCGGGGATTAGGCTAGACGAATCTATCGTACAACTAACTGTTTTAGTTGTTTCATCAAAGAATAAATTTTCCATAATTGCACTAGACGAAGCAGCAATAGTAGTATCAGCTTTATCTTGTAACATCCATAAAAATGAAAACCTATTGGATAACGTACTGTTATTTTCAATTTTAGTAACCAGTGTTATAGAATCTGCTGCGTTAAATTTACTCTGTAAATTACGTTCTGAATTGTATAAAAAACATTTAATTATTTTAGGAAAAATCTCTTTTTTATCTAATTTTCTAAAAGTAGGATTATCAAGCTTTACTTTCGTTACACTTAAATATTCTGTAATCATTTTTACAGGACTTCCGTCCTTTAAAATCATTCCATTTTTTAAAATCACGACCCTATTACAAATTTTCTGTATTGCAACCATATCATGACTTACAAACAATACTGTTCTTCCTCCTTGTGAAGAAATATCTTGCATCTTCCCAATGGCTTTTTTTTGAAACTCTGCATCTCCAACAGCTAATACTTCATCTACGATCAAAATATCAGGTTCTAAAAAAGCAGCTACAGCAAAAGCCAATCTCACCCTCATTCCACTTGAATACCTTTTAACAGGGGTGTCGATATAGCGTTCACATCCAGAAAAAACAATAATCTCATCTAACTTAGAGTTAATTTCTATTTTCGTCATTCCTAGAATAGCACCATTTAAGAAAATATTTTCCTTTCCTGTCATCTCAGGATGAAAACCAGTTCCTACTTCTAATAAAGAAGCAATACGTCCGTTGTATTTTATAGATCCTGTAGTTGGACCTGTTACTTTAGATAAAATTTTTAAAAGGGTAGACTTCCCTGCTCCGTTTTTTCCTATGATTCCTAAAACTTCTCCACGTTTTACCTCAAAAGAAATATCTCTCAATGCCCACACATATTCTGAAGTTCCTTTTGTTGAACGATCATTTGATTCTCCTATTTTTAAATACGGATCTTCCTTTCCACGAACTGTATGCCAGACTCTATTTAAATCGTGACTGATACTTCCTGTTCCCAAAGTTCCTAAGCGGTACTGCTTGGATACATTTTCTACTTTTAAAATTATATCTCCCATCTTAAATCGTATCAATAAAAGTTTTTTCTGTTTTATTGAAAACCAATATTCCTATGAACAAAACACTAATACTTGAAATTAATGTATATACAACACCAAATAAGCTAACCGTTCCTTCTCCTAATAAAACATACCTACTTAGTTCGATAATATGTGCCATTGGATTGTAATCTACAGCCCAAGTCAAATCATTTATCACAAACAAATTATATGGCAAACTCACCAAGGAGATATACATGAGTAATTGAACTCCAAAGGAAACCAAGAAAGACAGATCTCTATATTTTGTAACCATAGAAGAAATAATCATACCAAGTCCCAGACCTAACATAGCCATGCACAACACTATAATTGGGAAAGTAGCTACATAAATTGAAGGTCTAATAACCGACCCTATAGAAACATAGTACATATAGAAAACTAATAAGATTCCTGTTTGAATCCCAAACTTGACCAAGTTTGAAAGCACTACTGAGAGTGGCATGATAATCCGAGGGAAATATACTTTCCCAAATATATTTTGATTCTTTTTAAAAGTATCGGCAGTACCTGTAAGGCATTCCTTAAAATAATTCCAAGTAGTGACTCCTGCTAAATTAAACAAAAATGGTGGGATTTCTCCTGTATCGATTTTTGCAATTGTATTAAATACTAAGGTGAAAATTACTGAAGTAAACAAAGGTTGTATCAAATACCATAAAGGCCCAAGAATCGTTTGTTTGTAAACTGTTATTACATCTCTCTTTACAAAAAGAATTAATAAATCCCTATATGCCCAAACTTCTTTGAAGTTAAAATCAATAAGTTTGGTTTTAGGAGTAATGACAAAGAGCCATTTCTGTTGCATAAATAAATTTATTTTAGGGTAAAACAAATATAATTTATTTTAAAAGATATCATATGTTTTTTCGTTTAATCGTACTATTTTTACGTTGAAGTAAAAAAATAACTCGTATGAAACAGCAAATTATTGAATGTGTTCCTAATATTAGTGAAGGAAGAGATCTAAAAAAAATTAATACAATTGCTCATGTTGTTACGGAGGTTGAAGGAATTAAATTATTAGATATAGATCCCGGAAAAGCAACTAATAGAACCGTTATTACCTTTGTAGGAGAACCCTCACAAGTTATAGAAGCTGCCTTTAGATTAATTAAAAAAGCTAGTGAACTAATAGACATGAGTAAACAAACAGGAGAACATCCAAGGTTTGGTGCTACAGATGTTTGTCCTTTAATTCCTATTGCAAATATTTCTATGGGAGAAACTGCTAACTATGCACACCTGTTAGGAAAAAGAGTTGGTGAAGAATTGGAAATTTCAGGTTATTATTATGAAAATGCAGCCACTAAAGAAGATCGCAGAAATCTAGCTACAGTTAGATCTGGTGAATATGAAGGTCTTGAAAATAAACTTTCTGATACCAACTGGAAACCAGATTTTGGCCCGATAACCTATACAGCAAAAACAAAAAATACAGGAGTAACTGCTATCTCTGCAAGAGATTTTTTAGTAGCTTACAATATAAATTTAAACTCCACCTCTACTAGAAGAGCCAATGCTATAGCTTTTGATATTAGAGAAGCAGGAAGAGTAAAACGGGAAGGAAACCCTGTTACAGGAAAAAAAGTATTAGATGCTAATGGAGAGCCTGTAAGGATTCCTGGAAAATTAAAGGCCGTAAAAGGGATTGGTTGGTATATAGAAGAATATGGCATCGCTCAAATCTCATACAATTTAACCAATATTTCTATTACCTCTATGCATGAAGCATTTGATGAAACATTAAAAGCTGCAGACAAAAGAGGCATTAGAGTCACAGGATCAGAATTAGTAGGGCTAGTTCCTTTACAAGCCATGTTAGATGCTGCAGATTACTTTTTATTAAAGCAAGAACGATCTCTAGGAATTAGTGAGGCTGATAAAATAAATATTGCTATTAAATCTCTTGGACTAGACGATTTAAAACCGTTTAATCCAGAAGAAAGAATTATAGAATATGTAATGAATGCCAATGGTAACAATAAATTAGTAGATTTTACTGTAAAAGGGTTTGCAGATGAAACAGCCTCTGAATCTATGGCCCCAGGTGGTGGTTCTATTGCCGCTTATGTTGGTGCATTAGGTGTTTCTTTAGGGACTATGGTTGCTAATTTATCTGCACATAAACCAGGTTGGGATGAGAAATGGGAGTTTTATTCTCAATGGGCTGTAAAAGGCCAGCGTTATAAAAACTTGTTACTTTTCTTAGTTGATGAAGATACCAATGCTTTTAATAAAATAATTGAAGGATTTAGACTTCCAAAATCTAATGAAACTGAAACAACACTTAGAAAAGAAGCTATTGAAAATGCTACCAAATATGCAACCGAAATACCTTTTAAAGTTATGGAAACTGCATACAACTCTATGGAAGTAATGATGGCTATGGCAAAAGAAGGTTTGCAAAACTCATTATCTGACGCTGGTGTTGGAGCATTGTGCGCAAGAACTGCTGTAGTTGGTGCCTATTTTAATGTTAGAATTAATGCAAAAGATATAAAAGATAGAAGCTTTGCTGAACAAATACTTTCTGATGCAAAAAATATCTATGATAAAACCAACCTGCTAGAAAATGAAATGATTCAACTTATTGATACTAAAATATAATTGGAAACTTCTGTAGAAATTATTAATTTTAATATAGATTATTCAACAATATTTGGTGATCTAAATATTGAATGGCTAGAAAAATATTTTTATGTAGAACCTTACGATAAAAAGGTGTTAACCAAACCAAAAGAATATATTATAGATTTGGGAGGTTTTATTTTTTTCGCTAAACATAAGCATCAAATTGTTGGTACTGTTGCCTTAATTAAGCAAAAAGAAGAGTTTGAATTGAGTAAAATGGCTGTTGTTCCAGAGTTTCGAGGATTAAAAATTGGCCAACAACTCATGAATCATTGTATTGGGTTTGCCAAAGATAAAAACTGGGCAGAATTAATGTTATACTCTCATACAAAACTTGTTCCTGCCATTAACTTGTATAAAAAAAATGGGTTTGTAGAAGTTGAACTAGAAAAGGAATCACATTATGAGAGGTCAGACATTAAAATGGTTTTAAAGCTCTAAAAAGCTTTGGACAGCCAATTCATAACTTTTTAAACCAAAACCAATAATAACTCCTTTTGCGTTTGCAGCTATAAAACTTTGGTGTCTAAATTCTTCTCTGGCATTTACATTTGAGATATGTACTTCTACTACAGGAGTTTCTATACCTTTTACAGCATCACCAATACCTACTGAGGTATGTGTATAGGCAGCCGCATTGAGAATAATACCATCATAATTAAAACCAACTTCATGTAGTTTATCAATAATCTCTCCTTCAATATTCGATTGAAAATAGGAGAAATCTATTGTTGAGTACATATGTTGCAAACTTTCAAAATAGTCATCAAAAGAATGTGCACCATATATTTCTGGTTCTCTTTTACCTAATAAATTTAAGTTGGGTCCGTTTATAATAATTATTTTCATGAAACAAAAATACAATTAATTTAAGATAAAAAAAGTGGGCCAAATAGCCCACTTAGATTTAAAATATTGATATCAAACATTAAAAACTATAGCTCAATCCAATTTGAAAAATATTTATCTTAAAAGATGCGTCTCCAACATCTTCCCCCTCATCATCAAGTCTATCAAAACCAATAGAATATCTAGCACCTAAAGATATATTATCTGAAATATCATATCCAAGCCCAAAACCTAAACCCATGCCAAATTTCTTTATACCTTCTGCATCATCTTCTGTAATATAATCAAATTGTGGACCAGCCATAAAATTAAATTTATCTGTCAAATGAAATTTAAGCATTACTGGAATTATTATATCACCTATAGATTCTCCATCATCAGAAACTGAAGAATAAAGAAGCTCTGGTTGAATACTAAAAGTTTCTGATACTGAAAATTGCGCAAAAAATCCTACGAAATAACCAGAAGCATCTGTTGATATATCTAAACCTGCTCCAGATACTTTAAAACTTGATGATTGATAACCCGCGGTTACACCAAATTTAGATTCTTGTGCATTTACAGTAAAGCAAAAAGATATTAATGCAGTAAATAATAATAATTTTTTCATAATAAGTAGTGTTTAGTTATTTAATAGTTAGTTAATTACGTTTTAAATATACTAATAAAAATATTAATTTCAAAGAAGAACTAATTAAAGATTATTATTTAAAACTATAATTTGAATAAAATTAAGTAAATCACTACCTTCATAGAGTGAAATGGAAACAAGCAATTTTAGATTATAATCACTATTTGAATATTGAAAGAGGGCTCTCTGAAAATACAATAGATAATTATTTAAGAGACATTAAAAAGTTTGTTATGTTCCTAGAAAAAAATGGTATATCTAGTTCTCCTATAAATATAACAGAAGAATTCATTCAAGAATTTGTATATGAAATTGCAAAAAAAATAAGTCCTAGAAGTCAGGCTAGAATAATTTCTGGTTTAAGAAGTTTTTTTGAATACTTAATTTTTGAAAACTATAGAGAATCTAACCCAACAGATTTAATAGAAGCTCCAAAAACTGGTCGTAAACTACCAGACACATTATCAGAAGAAGAAATAAATAGCTTAATTACTGCTATAGATTTAAGCAAAGCTGAAGGAGAAAGAAATAGAGCGATGCTTGAAACTATGTATAGTTGTGGATTAAGAGTTAGTGAGTTAATTCACTTAAAAATATCTGATTTATTTTTTGAAGAAGGTTTTATTAAAATTATAGGAAAAGGAAATAAAGAACGCTTTGTTCCTATTCATTTTAGAGCTCAAAAGTATATTATTCTGTATATGAATGAGATTAGAGCTCATCTATTGGTAGTAAAGGGGTTTGAAGATACCTTATTTTTAAATAGACGTGGGAAATCATTATCAAGACAAATGGTATTTATGATTTTAAAAGAACTTGCCATTAAAATAAATCTTCAAAAAAAAATAAGCCCACATACCTTCAGACATTCTTTTGCAACTCATCTTTTAAAAAATGGAGCAGATTTAAGAGCTATCCAACAAATGCTAGGGCATGAAAGCATTACCACAACAGAGGTTTATGTTCACCTAGATACTAGTTTCTTGAAAAAAGTGGTAGAAAAATACCATCCCAGAAGATCTTAAAATTTCTCATAAAAAAAAATCCATCTATAGCTTTTTCACAAACTAATTAATGGAATTTTTTATTTAATTTTATTTCTTACTTGGCTACGTTTACTGCTCTAGTTTCTCTAATAACGGTAACTTTTACTTGACCTGGGTACGTCATGTCGTTTTGTATTTTTTGGCTAATACTAAAAGACAACTCAGCAGCTTTGGTATCATTTACTTTACCACTTTCTACCATAACACGTAATTCTCTACCAGCTTGTATAGCATAAGCTTTCTGAACACCTGAAAATCCAAAAGCAATATCTTCTAGATCTTTTAATCTTTGTATGTACGAATCTAAAACCTGTCTTCTTGCACCAGGTCTAGCTCCGGAAATAGCATCACAAACCTGAACAATTGGAGCAAATAATGTTTTCATTTCTATTTCATCATGGTGAGCTCCAATAGCATTACAAACATCTTTTTTCTCTCCATATTTTTCAGCCCATTCCATTCCTAACAATGCATGAGGTAATTCACTTTCTGCATCTGGTACTTTACCTATATCATGAAGTAATCCGGCTCTTTTGGCTATTTTAGGATTTAAACCTAATTCAGAAGCCATGATACCACAAAGATTGGCAACTTCTCTAGAGTGTTGTAAAAGGTTCTGACCATAAGAAGATCTGTATTTCATTCTCCCAACAGTTTTTATAAGTTCTGGATGTAATCCATGTATGCCTAAATCTATAACTGTACGTTTTCCAACCTCAATAATTTCTTGAGTAATTTGTTTTTCTGTTTTAGCAACAACTTCTTCTATTCTTGCAGGATGAATTCTACCATCTGTAACCAATTTATGCATAGATAATCTAGCAACTTCCCTTCTTACAGGATCAAAACATGAAAGGATAATAGCCTCTGGAGTATCATCAACAATAATTTCTACACCGGTTGCAGCTTCTAAAGCTCTAATATTTCTTCCTTCTCTACCAATAATTCTTCCTTTTACATCATCAGATTCTAAATTAAAAACTGAGACACAGTTTTCTACAGCCTGCTCAACTCCTACTCTTTGTATGGTGCTTAGTACAACTTTTCTAGCTTCTTGTTCTGCTGTAAGTTTTGCTTCTTCTAAAGTGTTTTGAACAAATCCCATGGCGTCAGATTTTGCTTCATCTTTTAAAGAATTAACCAATTCTTTTTTTGCTTCATCTGCTGAAAAGCCAGATATCTGTTCTAAAAGATCTACATGTCTCTTATGTAGTTTTGAAACTTCATCTTCTTTTTTATCTAAGTATTCTAATTTATTATTAAAGTCATTTTCTTTTTGTTCTAGCGATGTATTTAATCTTTTTGTTTTATCAACTTCAGATTGTATCTGAGATTCTTTATCTCTTGTTCTTTTCTCAACATCAGAAATTTTCTTTTCTCTACTAAATATGACTTTTTCATGTTCAGATTTTAATTCGATAAATTTCTCTTTTGCTTGTAAAATTTTATCTTTTTTTAGCGCTTCTGCTTCAACTTTAGCTTCCTTAAGCAGCGCATTAGACTCTTTCTTTGTAGCATCTAAAATTTTGTTAGCTTTAGATTTTTCTGAAAATCTTGCAATAATTAATCCTACAATAACTCCTACTAATCCTGCTAAAGCAGGGAATATCATTTGGTCCATAATTTTAATTTGTTTGTATAAAAAAGCCTACAATAGTGAGGTTTATATAAACTCCATTATGACATGTATAGAACTAACTAGCTGATCAAGGATCCTCTTGATAAAGAAGTAAATTCATTACCTAAGGCTTTCTTTAGCAACTAAGACTTGTCCTTCATAATAGATTCGTGTTGAGTTTATCAAACAAATAACTAATGTAGGCAGTATATTATTGTATTGTAAGAGAACTTATTCTAAATGATCAGTCACCAACTTAGTTAGTTCATGAATCTTATCTAGTGCTTCGGTGTTTGTTTCTTTAGTATCTAAAGTGGAGATTTCTAGTTTAGATGCAAATTGTAATGCACACATGGCTAAGACATCTTGTTTGTCACTCACAGCATAGTTGTTTTCATACTTACTAATGAGTTGATTAATGTTGGCTGCAGCTTTTCTCATACCCTCTTCTTCTTTTGTGCTATTTACACTTAAAGGATATGTTCTTCCTGCTATTACTAAATTAATCTTTAATTTTCCCACAATACTAATAAACATTGTTACTCGTTCAATTGAACGATACATTTATCGATTTCTCGAATTAAAGCATTTATTTTGAATTTTGTATCTCTTGTACTATTGTTACTGCCTTGTATAGTTTTAGCAATTTTCAACAAGTTAAATTGTTTTTCTTGCTGTTCTAATAACTGCTTATTTTCTAAAAGCTGACGTTGTAATTTTGATGAATTTTGAAGTAGTAACTCGTTTTCCTTTAAAAGAAAATCGTAATTAGAAAGTAAGCTCTTTAACTTAACTTCCAATAAATGAACTGCTTCAATAGTATTACTCATTAAGCTCTTAATTATAAAACTATATGTACAAAGTTAACATTCTGTTTTATAACTAACAACTATTTATAGCTTTAAAAACTATTCAAGAAAATATTATACAACTAGTTAGCTTAATGATTTAAATAGTTTTCTTAATTTGGTATAAAAATTACTGAAAAATTTGAAAAATATTATTTTAATACTGCTTTTCGCAAGTTTTACATCTTCTGCTCAAAATAAGTACCCGACAAACTATTTTAGAAGTCCTTTAGACATTTCTTTACATCTCTCAGGAACATTTGGAGAACTAAGAAACAATCATTTTCATGCAGGAGTAGATATTAAAACCAAGCGAAGAACTGGTTTCCCTGTGTATGCTACCGCAGATGGTTATGTATCAAGAATTAAAGTGGCTATTTGGGGATATGGTAAAGTTATTTATATCTCTCACCCAAATGGATATACTTCTGTTTATGCCCACTTAAGTAAGTTTGGTGATGGAATTCAAGAATATGTGAAAAACATTCAATACCAAAAAGAAAGCTACGAAACAGGTAATATATATCCAGCAGAAAATGAAATTACAGTTAAAAAGGGGCAAGTCATTGCCTTCACAGGAAGAACTGGTGGTTTTGTTGCTCCTCATTTACATTATGAAATAAGAGATACAAAAACAGAACACATCATTAATCCATTATTATTTGGTTTAAAAATTAAAGACTCCATTGCTCCAAGAATCAATAAATTAATAGCCTACCCAATTGGAGAAGGTTCAAGAATTAATAGAAGTGTAAAAAAACAATCTTTAGCCATAAAGAAAGATTCTCTAAACAACTACAGAACTAATAGAATAAGTGCTTCAGGCAGCATTGGTTTTGGGATAAATGTATATGATTTACTAGGGAAAGAATTAAATAAAAATGGTGTTTATAGCATAGAAATGAAGGTAAACGGAAAGAGGCATTACTACCATGATGTTGAAACATTTTCTTTTGCAGAGAGTAAGTATATAAATCTTTTAATAGATTACCCCTATTTTGCTACCTATAAAAATAGAATACAAAAAACTTTTAGAGAAAAAGAAACTAAACTTAGTATTTATGAAGATTTGGTTAAAGATGGGTTTGTTGATGTAAAAGAAGGATTCAGTTATAAAGTAGAAATTATTGCTAAAGATTTTAAAGGAAATACATCTTCAGTTAAAATACCTATAATTGGTGTTAAAAGTGAAGCTGTATTAACACAAAAAAAAGACACTACAAATTATAAAATATTAAAAAATAAATTTCAAAAATTTACAGAAGGCGGAGTAACAGTAGCTTTTCCTAAAAACACTTTTTATAAAGATATTTTTATTGACTTTTCTGTAAACGGAAAGCTTGCTACCGTACATAAGCCTACTATACCTTTAAACAAAAGTTTTACAATTACTTTTGACAGTACCATGTATAAGAAATCTGAGGCAGAAAAAATCTATATTGCTAACATAAACAACAAAAAATATCCATCTTATCAAAACACAAGAAAAAAAAGTGACAAAGTATTTACTACATCTAAAACTCTTGGTAAATACACGCTATTAATAGACAATCAAATCCCTAAAATATACAATCCTAATTTTAAAAATAATGGTTGGGTTAGTCAATTAAACTACTTAACCATTAAAGTATCAGATATTCAGTCTGGTATAAAGTCTTATGAAGCGTTTATAGATGATGAATGGATCTTGATGGAATACGATGTGAAAAAGAAAAAATTATCTTATAATTTTAATGACAAAAAATTGGTTGGGAGCAAACATATCTTTAAACTTGTAGTCTCTGACAACGTTGGAAATACGAATACCTATAATGCTACGTTTTATAGGAAATGAAGGACAAACAACACGTGAAAAATATAGTACTCTTTTTATTTTTGTTTCCAGCGATGATTTGGGGCCAAAAAACAGCTATTATTAAAGGATTTGTAAAGGATTCTAAAAATAAATCTATTGAAGATGTTTCTATTAAATTTAATAAAACAGGCACCACTACAAATAAAAAGGG
>Ga0209659_1000952_pt1 | contig 17634 bp, 9 predicted proteins | sample SaaInlLV_10m_DNA_FD_184658 | JGI IMG/M metagenome (GOLD analysis project Ga0209659, IMG submission 184658) | Marine microbial communities from expanding oxygen minimum zones in the Saanich Inlet - SI072_LV_10m_DNA (SPAdes) (version 2) | ecosystem: Environmental > Aquatic > Marine > Intertidal... | reverse complement strand
GTTTAGAGGCATTTATAATAATTCAATAATATATTATATTGATGACATTGTATATTACAATAATAATTTTTATAAAGCATTAACTAACATTCAAGGCGAAGCATTTACAGCATCTAAATGGATACTGCTTAACGACCATATTGATTTTATTGGATCTATTCCTAACACACTAGGATATAATTATGCTGAGGATTCAACGTTAGAGAATGATGTAACAGATTTTGGATCATCGTTTGATGTTAGTGATGACGGAAAAACAATTGCTGCAATATCGGCATACGGTGATATAAAGCGTGTATCAGTTTACAAGTATCATGATGAACATTATAACTTATACCAAATTTTAGAAATTCCAAGCGATGCAATAGAGTTTGGCGAAACAATTAGTGTCGCTGATGACGGAAAACTAATTGCAGTAGGTGCTCCAGGCTCAACATATTTGTCCGCTAGACAAGGACAAGTTTTTGTATATTCACAAAAAGAAACAGGGTATGAATTAATACAAACATTAGTTGCACAGAACAGCGAACCAATTGAGAACTTTGGTTACCAACTAAGTTTTGACGGCAATCAATTAGCTGTGTCAAGTGCTAACGGAAATATTGAATTAGATACTACATATGATAATGACGGAACAGTTTTTGATAATGGGTTTACAAACTTTAGTAGAACAATTATTGACAGTGGTGCTATTTACTTGTACGAAAGAATTAACGATGCACTAGTGTACGGACAACAACTATCATACAGAGATTTTGATGTTAAAGACTTTGGTCGAGATATTATTATTAAGAATGACAAAGTTTACGTAGGATTAATAAACGACACAGTTGGCGACAAAGTAGGTAAAGTTGTACAGTTTGAAAAAGATAACGTTAATACTTGGACATTAAGTAGAAAACCAAATCCGCAAGTTGACCTTGATAAGTTTAAAGGATCGTTTTTATACAACACTACTTCAAATAATTATTTAACTTCACTAGATTTAATTGATCCGGTACAAGGTAAAATATCAGGAATTGCAGAACAAGATTTAGCATTTAAAACTTATTACGATCCTGCAACATACACTATTGCTTCAGATACAAATGTAACAGTTGATGAGTATAATAGTTGGAGTGTAACAAATATTGGAAAACTTTGGTGGGATTTAAGTACAACAAAATTCTTAAATGCATATCAAGGCGATTCAATTTACAGTTCAAATAGCTGGAACACATTAGCACCGGGTGCATCGATAGATATTTATGAATGGATCGAAACAACACTAACTCCAACACAGTGGGACACACAAGCAGATACGCCTGCAGGAGTACGTAAAGGAATAAGTGGTAAAACAAAATACGGTGAAACAGCATATTGTACTAGAAAAGAATACGATAAGATTTCAAGTACGTTTACTACAAAATATTATTTCTGGGTTAAAGATAAAAAAATTACACCAGACACTGAAAATAGATCTAAATCTGCATATGATGTTGCAGCAATAATAGCAGATCCGGTTTCACAAAACTTAAAGTTTGCTAATATGCTTTCTGAAAATAGTTTTGTAACTAGAAACTGTGATAAATTATTTGTAAATGATGAAGTAGCAGCTAATTTTAGATACTTTACTATTGACGATCAAACTATTAATGTACATAACGAGTACCAGATAATTAGTGAAGGGTTATATACAAGTAAACCTAAATCAACGTTAGAGCTTAAATGGTTTGATAGTATCATAGGACAAGATGCATATGGAAGACCTGTACCAGATCCAGCATTAAGTACAAAGCAAAAATACGGTATATTAAACAGACCAAGACAAAGTTGGTTTGTAGATAGGGTTGAAGCAACTACTCAAGCATTTACCAGAGTAAATTCTGTTATAAAAGAGAAGTTAATTGATGATAATTATAATATCACAGCGTTATTACAAAAAGACCCTGCACCAAGTGCAATCTCTGCATTATGGGATAGGCAAGTTGATACTGATGCAGAATTAACTACTATTGGTACAGCGAAAGCAAAAGTTGCACAAATAGAACCAGTTGTTGTTAACGGCATAGTAACACAAGTTAATATTATTGATAAAGGCTATAGTTATGCAGACCCTTCTTATAATATAAACGTAGGTGGCACTAGACGCGGACCAAAAATTACAATAAACGGTACAGGTGAAGGCTTAGAGTTAGAAAGTACAATTAATGCTCTGGGACAATTAACTTCTGTAACAGTTATTAACGGTGGCACGAACTACGCTGAATCGTTAACATTAACTATACGTCCGTTAAGTGTATTAGTAAATGCTGATGCAACACTAGACGGTGACTGGGCAATATATGCTTGGAACAGCACAACAGAAAAATTTGAAATTAGTTCACAAGAATTGTTTGATGTATCTGATTATTGGAACTATGTAGATTGGTATGAAACAGGATACAGTCAATTAACATCGATTGATTATCTTATTCAAGAAACATATGAGTTGAATACTATTAATGACGGTATCGGTGATATTGTTAAAGTTGAAAATGTTGGAACCGGCGGTTGGTTACTTTTAGAGAAAACATTAAATGCTGATGTTCCTGACTATACAATAAACTATAGAACAATTGGTAGAGAAAACGGCACGTTACAGTTTGTAGATTCAATTAGTAGTGATGCTACTAATAAGACAGCATTACGTAAAATACTAATAGCACTACGTGATAACCTCTTTATAGGCGAATTAGAAATAGAATATAACAATCTATTTTTTGCATGTTTAAGATATGTGTTCTCAGAACAAACATATGTAGATTGGGCATTTAAAACTAGTTTTATTAAAGCAAAACATAATGTTGGTAAATTAATACAAAAAACTAATTATCAAAATGATAACTTACCTAGTTTTGAAGAATATGTAAATGAAGTTAAGCCCTATAAAACTAATATACGAGAATATTTAAGTGCATATGAAGGGAATGATAATACAAGTTCAGTTATAGCAGATTACGATTTACCAGCTGAATATAATAGTAACCTTGATAAAATTATACCGTCTGACTTTATTGTCAAAGATAACGTATTGTCAAGTGTTCTTACAGATGTAACACAATATCCTGCAAAACATTGGGTAGATAATTCTTCTTACAGTGTAGGATCAGTACTTATTAAAGACGGTGGGTCTGGATATACCGAGACACCACTAGTAACATTTGTCGGCGGTGGCGGCACAGGTGCTACAGCAAGAGCATTTATTGGTAATGGAATAATTAAGAAAATTGAAATTCTAGATCCTGGCACAGGATATTACTCAGCTCCGCAAATACAGTTTGAAGGAACTCAAACAAACGGCACACAGCCAATTGTTTCAGTTATACTAATTAACGGTAAAATTAGATCAACAAGGATTGCACAGAAGTTTGATAGAATTGCTTCTGAGGTTAGTTTATCTGATATACAAGAAGTTGAAACATTTACAGCAACCGGAAGTCAACTTAAATTTAATACAAAATGGCCAGTACAATTAAAAACAAATGCTATTGATATAACTATTGACGGTATACAAGCGTTAAGTAGTCAATACATATATAAAAATGTTTCAGATGTAACAAAAGGGTATACAAGAAATACAGGACAAATTGAATTTAGTTTTGCACCATTGTTAGGTTCTACTATTGTAGTTACTTACAATAGATCATTAGAACTACTTAATGCAGCAGAACGTATACAATTCCTTTATGAAGCAGAAACAGGCCTTTATGGTAAAGACTTTGCACAGTTAATGGATGGCGTTGATTACGGTGGCGTACAAGTTAAGAGTTTCGAATTTGGTCAAGACTTAGGTTGGGATAATGCTCCTTGGTATGCAAATAACTGGGATAGTTATGATGATGCATTTGAAGATGAAATAATTACACTAGACGGAAGTACAACACAAATAACTCTTTCTAAGCCTTTAGAAGATACTGAAGTTTACAACATATACCTAAATGGTGTAAGAATTGATGATCCAAACTTTGGCACAGGCAATCCTGTAGCAAATCCAAATGCAATAACACAAAGTTTAACAGGCGACGGCGAGCAAACAATAATTTATACTGACAACGATGGGCTTGATATTAATAAGCCATTAGTAGACGGTGATACTATTATTGTTAGAAAAGCGTCCAGTGATGGTAGTTTCCTTCCTGATACATTTACACTTGATACTGTAGTAGAAGGCGGCAATCTTGCATATGGCACAGCAACAGGATTAAAATCTGAAGATATAACAATTGACGGAGATAATTTTGTATCGTCAACAACGTCTAAAGGACCTGAAGAATTAGTTCCAGGACAATTGTTAGACACATTAGACATTACAGTAATTGATAAAGTAGCAGACGGCGGAAGTGCTATTGCTGTAAGAAACTATACAGCATCAGCAACACAAAACAAAGTATTTGATTTAAGTTTGTTACCACATAATATTGAATCTCTAATAGTTAAAGTAGATAATATAATATTGGGACCAAACGAAGAAAATGAATTACCATATGAAATTAATTTTACTAGTAAGACAATAACATTTACTGAAGCATTAAATGTAGGACAACGTGTGTCAATCATATCAATGGCTGGCAACGGAGAAAATATACTTGATATTGATAACTTTATTGCAGACGGAAGTACACAAATATTTGTAACTAATGTTTTATGGAATCAAAACATATCAACATATATCAGTATAGATGGCACTAAAGCTGTTGCAGAAATATTTGAAACAGATTCATCGTACGATGGCAGGGCTGGTTTAGTAGGACTTAAATTTATTACTCCTCCAGACGCAGGGTCGTTTATATATTATGCTGTATATGCATCAACTAGTGTAAGTTATAGTGAAGTAACTGTAGATAGATTTGAAGGTGACGGAAGTAGTGTTGGATTTACATTATCAACAGCACCTACAAGTTCATTACCATTAAGCCACAATGTAGTTGTTAAAGTTGATAATAAAATATTATATCCAGGGTACAATCAACAGTTTATAATATCTCCTAGCAGAGAATATACATTTGATTTACATCAAGTAGCAAGAGCATCAGTTAGTCCGGAAGATATTGCTGTATACCTTAACGATATACAACTAACTTACTTACAAGACTTTAACTGGGATTTCAATAATAGTGCTGTTATATTATTTGACAACATAGGATCCAATGGTGATACTTTAGATGTATTTGTTCTTAATGACGGTGAATACGAGTTTGATAGAAATGTTGAATTGACACTAGACAGCGATTCGATTACAGGACAATTTTCACAGAACGAAGAAGTTCGTATAGGATCTGCAGATAGTACACAACACGAAGCAACAGTAAGAACGTTTACAGGTAGTAAACTTACAGTAATCGGTGACTCAACTGCTATTCTAGCAACACTAACAAATGATCCAACAATACAAATTGAAGGACTATCAAGTGGAGCAACAGCAACTCAAGTAACTGGATTTAAAGGAGTTGAATCTGGAGATAGAGTTATCCTTAACAATACTCCAACAACAGGTACTAAGGTAGATGTTTATAAATTTAATAAACATGACATACAAAATATAGAACGTATCACACAGGATATTATTACACGAAGTACACTTGTAATAGACAGTGATGATTATTACGAATACAACAAGTTAACACAAGGGTTAGTAGAATTACGGGGCCCAGCAATTGATCCAGCATATCTTTGGGTATCATTGAACGGGCAGTTATTATCTGCTAACATAGATTATACAATAACTGAAAATTTAAAATATTTAAAAGTTACAAAGCCGTTAGTAAAGAGCGACAGACTAGATATTGTACATTTTGCAGGTAACCGTGCTAATGAAAAATTTGGATTTAGAATATTCAAAGATATGTTAAACAGAACTCATTACAAACGCTTAAATAATAGTAAGATTTATGCGTTAGATGAAAATTTAAACTACTATGACGATAGTATTACACTAATTAGTGCAGAAGGAATTAGTCAACCAGACCCTAGTATTAATGTTCCTGGAGTAGTGTTTATAGACGGAGAAAGAATAGAATACTTTAAAGTAGAAAATAATGTACTGTCTCAATTAAGACGTGGTACATTAGGTACAGGTGTTAAAGAAGTATACAAAGCAGGCGAAGAAATGATGGACCAGAGTGCTTATCAAACAGTTCCTTATACTGATGAGATAAGAACACTACAGTTTGAAGCAGACGGTTCAACAGCATCGTATATATTAGACTGGGCTACAACTAATATTAACGAATTTGAGGTATTTGTTGCAGGTAGAAGACTAAGAAAAAATGCAATACAAGTATTTGATACTACTATTGATCAAGATAGTCCAGAAGCAGATATTACAGTAGATGCAGAATTTACGCTAAGTAGTAATACAGTAACATTGAATACTGTTCCGGTAGCAGGAACTAAAGTGTTTATAATAAGGAAAATAGGAAAAATATGGCAAAGTTCAGGAGAATCACTAAGAGTTGCAGAAAATCCAATTGCAGAGTTCTTGAGAGATCAAACAATTGACTTACCAAAATAAATACAGTATAGGTGGATAATATGACAGACAAATTTAAAGACATGAATGGTGTACTTTTACAAGGACACATTAAAATTACAGACCCAGGATCGGGAGAAGTTCTTATTGATAAAAGGAACGCTATCCACTACGAGAACATGAGTATTGCACTTGCTGAAAGTTTAGCTTCAGTAGGGCAAGGGCCAATTTACAAAATGGCATTTGGTAACGGTGGAACATCAGTTGATCCAACAGGAATTATTACCTATCTAACTCCTAACTCAACAGGCTCAAATGCAAGTTTATATAATCAAACATTTGAAAAAATTGTTGCTGTAGATCCTAATAATACTGATCCTGTAAGAAACAAAATTGAAACAAGACACGTAAGTGGTACAAACTATACTGATATACTTGTAAGTTGTTTATTAGATTACGGTGAGCCCAGCGGGCAAGACGCTTTTGATACAGCATCAGATACAGAAAGTTTATTTGTTTTTGACGAATTAGGACTAGTAAGTTCAGCACAAGGAACTGGCCTAGGAAAACTTTTAACACATGTTATTTTCCACCCAGTACAAAAGAGTTTAAACAGACTTATACAGATTGATTATACAGTAAGGGTCCAAAGTTTAACCGGATTTAATGAGGCGTAGACATGGCATATAATATTAGATATTCAGATCAGGTTAATAAGGGTGTAATTGTAATTGAGGACAATACACTTAACGCAGAAACTAGTTTAAGTTTACCAGGAAGAAATACAACAGCGTATGGACAAGCAATTTCGGAAAACTTTTTACATCTATTAGAGAATTTTGCACATACAATATCTCCAACTAATCCTACAGAAGGACAACTTTGGTATGATACAACACCAGGAGTTGACCAGCTTAAATTATATGACGGTACTACTTGGGTAGCTGCAGGTGGCTTGAAGAAAGCTAATTTAGCACCCGAAGCATCTAACTCGGTCGTAGGTGATCTTTGGGTTGATACTGATAACCAACAGTTATATTTGTTTGCAGGGTCAAACTGGTTACTAGTAGGTCCTGAATTTGCAGAAGGATTAGCTACAGGTACTAAACCTGTAAAAGTTACTTCTACTACTGATGCTATATTTGATATTTTACAAGTTGAAATAGGCGGCAAAGTTGTTGCTATTATGTCAAAGGATACGTTTATACCAAAAACAGATATCGAAGGTTTTGATATTATTAAGCCAGGTTATAATTTATCTACAGAAGATATTACAGGCGACGGTATTCCTAAATATTTAGGAACAGCAGAAAAAGCAGAAAATTTAGTAATTGATGGTGCTGTAGTTCCGTCCACAGACTTTATGAGAAAGAGTGCAATTAATATTGCAGAGCAAGAACTTAATATTAAAAATGATGGAGGAATAAGTGTTGGGCTTAGTAATTCGTTAAGATTAAGAATTACCGGTCAAGCAGGCGTTATTAGTCATGATATTAGCGGATCAAGTATTGATTTTAAAACTAATAATGCGGGTGTAACAGCAACTCCATTAAGGATTAATAGTAATACTAATATTGGTATAAACAATTTAAACCCTGAAAAGTCATTAGATGTCGGCGGCGACATACAGACTGACTCGAGCGTAATTATTAACGGATTAACTGATAGTACATCAGTAAGTACAGGATCATTAATTTTAGCAGGTGGTGCAGCTGTAGCAAAGAACTTAACAGTAGGTGCCGGTATTAGTGTACTAGGTAACTCGTCATTGAATGACATTCTTCCTCAGGATAATAATTTAAGATCAATAGGTAGTACAACAAATAAATGGAAAGCAATGTATGCTACTGAGTTTGTAGGTTCTTTAAACGGAAACGTACAAGGTAGTGTTAGTGGTAGAGCAGGTAGTGCTGATAAACTATCATCGCCAAGTGTATTTAGAATGACAGGTGACGTTGAAAGTTTACTCGATATTGACTTTGACGGTCAACAAGGTACAGTTACTTTCCAAACACAAGTTACAAACGAATTTATATCTGCTAAAACTATTAAAGATAATTCACAAACAGACGATGAATTTTTAGTTAACAGAGTTAGTGGCGAAATTGGTATTTACAAAGTAAGAAGATCAACAATATTTGATCAAATTACAGGATTAACACCAGTGGGCACTATTGCTCCGTATGCAGGTGCTACAGCACCTGATGGGTGGCTACTATGTCATGGACAAAACGAACTAACTTCAGCATACGAAAAACTATCTCAAGTTATTGGTAACACATACGATAATAATTCTCCAACAGGCTACTTTTCAATACCTGATTTAAGAGGAAGATTACCGTTAGGTGCAGATAACATGGGCGGCACAGCAGCAAATATTGTTCCGTCAGCAGATACATTGGGTGCTAAAAGTGGTACTGAAACTACAACTATTACAGTTGATAATTTACCTGATCACAAACATGAACTTAAAGATGATGGAGCAACACCGCAACAGTATTATGTTATTAATCCTGATTCAACTACAACAGGTGATAGTGATGCTATTATTGATACAAACTTAGTAGGAACAGCAAACGGATTAAAATATCCAAGAACAGGTGGCATGGAAACTGGCGGTACAGGAGATGCTGTAAGTTTAATGAACCCATACTTAACAGTTAATTATATTATATACACAGGAGTTGGGGGCTAATGAGTTATAAACTAAACAAAACAGACGGATCGTTACTAGTAGAACTAGTTGACGGACAGATTGATACAACATCATCAGACATTACACTAATTGGAAGAAACTATACAGGTTTTGGCGAAGTTATAAACGAAAACTTTATTAAACTTTTAGAAAACTTTAGCGGTACAGCAACTCCAGGAACACCAATTACTGGTCAACTTTGGTTTGATTCTAGTGAAAATAGATTAAAAGTGTATGACGGAACAACGTTTAAAGCAAACGGTCCAATTATTAGTGCAACACAACCACAAATGGTGGCAGGTGACATTTGGATAAACAATGATGACAACCAGTTATACTTCTTTGACGGAAGCGACATAGTACTAGTAGGACCTCCATATACTTCATCTCAAGGTAAAAGTGGATTTGAAACATTAAGAATTGTTGATACAAGAAGTTTGAATTACACAGTTATTAAATGGTCAGTTGGTAATGCAGCATTTGCTTATATTAGTAATGACACATTTACACCAAGACCCGATGACGTTGATTTATTACCAGGATTAACAGGTGATGTATTAAAGGGTATTAATATTGTTGATAAAGATAATTTTAGAATCGGAGGTGTTGCTGATTCAGCAACAAGTTTAATTACTTCAGAAACTGATCCAAATACAGGACTACTAAGAAGAAAAACAGCATCTCAGTTTTTACCATCTGATGCAGAAGGCACAACTACTGGTATTTTGAATATTCAAACTAAGGGCGGATTAACAATTGGTGACACAGGACAAGCAGGATTAAATGTTTCTGGAACATTCCTTAACTTATCCAGTAATCTTGTTAATCAAGGATTTAGACTAGTTGCATCAAACGTTGTTGGACAATTTGATCCAATACGTGTTGACGCTGTTAACAGATATATGGGAATTAACGTAACTGTTGACGAACCAACAGCTACATTAGACGTATTTGGTGATATAAGAGTTAGAGGCGATATTACTATTGAAGGTAGTAATACTACTTTAGAAACAGCAACATTAACAGTTGATGATTATAATATCGAACTTGGACATGCAGATACAATTATAACTTTATCAGGACAAGTTAATAGCTCATTTGCTGACACACTTGCGGTAGGTGACCAAGTAACACAAAGTCATACAGGTAATACTATATTAGCAACAGGTACATTTAAAGAATATCAGGTTGATATTGTTAACAACTCATTCAAATTGGTTATTGAACCAATAAACAATAGCTTTCTTGTTGGAAATGATGAAATAACAATAGTCGGTAAAGGTGATTTACAAACAAGTGGCGGTGTAAACATTACAGCAACAAATATAATACAGCGTTCAGATGCAACTGCAACTGGTGCAGGTGTTACAATTAAAGGCGCACCTAGTAGTACTAATGCAAATGACAAAACTATCAAATGGATTAATGACTTAACTAATGGTCCATTCTTTGAATTGAATGATAGTGTTAATATTCCTACAGGCGAAACATATAAAATTAATGGGCATGATGTAATATCGTCAGGCGCACTTGGTACAGATATTACAACAGCATCAGGATTAGCAAATGTTGGTATTTTAGATACTGTAAGAGTAAGACAAAGTAGTACAATACCGGGCCCAGGACTAACAATTACATATAACGAAGGAACAACCCCAGCAACGCCAACAATTACTACATTTAATGCAGGCTTAAAGATTGTAAGTCAGTCAGCAGTTGACTTTAATGCTACTAAAATTAAAAATGTTGGTACGCCGTTAAGTGCTAGACACGTTGTAGATAATCCTAGTGATACTGAAGATACAAATGATCATGTAGTAACTAAAGGATATGTAGATACAGAATTAGCATTTTCACCAGTAATGATGCAAATTGATATTACTGGCTTACCAACAGCAAATTATTCAAGTATTGATGAGGAATTACAGTCAATGCTTAATTTTTATCAAGACCCAACAGCAAAGACACTTAATAGTGTAGCAAACATTATTACTACACAGTATGGTGGTGCAGTTACAGGTATTGACGTTGCAGGATCTGCAACAAAAGAAACTATATCAGTTGATTTTACTGGTATTGGAGGAGCAGATGGAGGGCAAAATCCGCAAGCTCTATTAGAAGATATTAACTTTAACAGTGCAACGGGTACAGTATCATTGTCAGTAACACGTAAGAAGCAAGTTTGGAAAGTAACTGACCCTGGTAGTGGTAAAGTATGGACCAAACAGTCAGAGACTAATTGGTCCTAATACTGATAAATACATATACCGCACATAGGGAATGAAAAATAATGGCATATACTATTGAAAAAACAAATAATACTATTCTAACAATAATAGAAGACGGTACTATTGATAATACTACTGATTTAAAACTAGTCGGTAAGAACTATTCAGGGTACGGTGAATTGCAAAATGAAAATTTTGTATCATTGTTAGAAAACTTTGCTTCGGCAAACCAACCTCCAAGACCTATTGCTGGTCAACTTTGGTTTGATACAGACGACGAAGGCGTTGGAAGACTTAAAGTATATGACGGTAATGCAAATAAGTTTTTCAATCCTTTAGCAAATTTAAGAGTTGGTGTTTTGCCAAGCACTCCATCAGCATCAAATGTAATCAAAGGTGATTTATGGTTTGATGATGTACAACAACAGTTACACGTATATAACGGTTCTGCGTTTGTATTAGTTGGACCAAAGCAAGCAAGTGCTAACCAAACAGAATGGGTAGAAACACTAGTTTATGATAACTTATTATCGCCTAGTGACACTACAGCAGAATTAAAATTACCGCATGAACACTATGTTTTAAAAGGTATAGTTGATAATAAAACAATGTTTGTTGCATCAAAAGATGCATTTACATTAGACACTGGAAGTTCTATACAGGGCTTTAGTTACATACACCAAGGTATTACATTAGTTGACTCGGATGATGCAACAGGTGTACAAAGTGGAGTAGAAAGATTTCACGGTACAGCATCTAACACAGATAGATTAGGTGGCACTGATGCAGTAGAATTTATACAACGTGCAACAGCAGTATTTACTGACAGAGTTGACATTGCAGACGCAGATGGTTTACGAATTGGTAGTTCAAACGAATTTAGACTTAATACATCAAGCGGAAATGCACTAATTACTCATGCTACAAACGGCGGTCTAATTAAATTAATAGCATACGATGGCACTGGCACTATACAAACTCCACTTATTATTGACCCTTCAAGCGGGCCTGCAAGTATTAGACCAGATGGTGATGGCATTTACAATTTAGGTACTTCCGGAAATAGATGGAATACTGTACATGCTGTAAACTTTACAGGTACTAGTCAAAAATCAGATTTATTAAAAGTAGGTGTAGAATATAGAAGTGCATCAACAGCGGCTACAGCAAACACAATTTCAGCAAGAGATGCAAGCGGCGATTTATATGCAAACTACTTTCAAGGTATAGCTACAAACGCAGATTTAGCTGTTAACGCAACAAACATTGCAGTAGACGGAACAAGCTATGCAACAGGCTCTGCAAGTGCTACAGCAAGCTCTGTAGCGGTTAGAGACGCCAGTGGTAACCTAACAGCAAATCAATTTAATGGCATTGCTACTCGATCAGCTACTATGCAAGTTGGCGTTGAAAATAGATCAGCGGCAGTTATACCAACTGCTGATACTGTAGCAGTTAGAGATGCAACAGGATCTTTAAACGCAGCAACATTTTTTGGTGCATTAGACGGTACAGCCGATAATGCTACTAAGTGGACAAATGATTTAACACTTAACTTTACAGGTGATGTAACAGGTAGCGGAGTATTTAATGGTGACGAAGGATCATTAGATATTGCACTAACAACATCAGGAGATTCTGTAACACTAGGAACAGATACAACAGGCAATTACATAGAAAGAGTAATACGTGATACTGGAGAAACATATATAAATGTTAGTGTTAACGATAGTTTAAATCCAAGCAGTTACCCAGCATCAGCTGAAGGTGTAACTATTAAAGTAGGATTAAATGCAACAACAACAAATACAGCAAATAATGTAGTTGCTAGAGATGCAAGTGGCGATTTTGCTGCAGGCACAGTTACAGCAACTAAATTTGTTGGCCAAGTTAATGAATCAGGAACAGCAAGTGACGGTTACTTTGATAACTTAACTGTAGGAACACTTACATCTACTTCACTTAACTTAGCAGGAGCAACAGGTACACTAGCAATAACTGAAGGTGGTACTGGTTCTGGAACAGCCGCTGGTGCAAGAACTAACTTAGATGTTTATGCTAAATCAGAAACATATACACAAGCACAAGTTGATAGTGCTATTTCATCAGGTGTGGGAGGTGTAAGTACATCTTCAATATCTAATGGTACTAGTAGTGTAGCAATACCTGGTGCAGGCGGCGACATTACTGTATCAAGAGCAGGCGCAACCCATGCATCATTTACAGCAAGTGGACTTGAATTAAGCGTAGGTACTTTTGTAGGTGACTTAACTGGTAATGCTGTAACCGCAAACTATGCTGACTTGGCAGAGAAATATACAACTAACGAAAAACACCCAACAGGTACAGTAATGGCAATTGGCGCACAGTCAAGTTTTGAATCAGAAAGAGCTGCATTTGGAGCAATACCAGTAGGTGTTATATCTGCAAAACCAGCGTTCTTAATGAATGCAGAAGCAGACGGACAACCACTAGCACTTAAAGGACGAGTTCCAGTGCTTGTAACGGGCTCTGTGAGCAAAGGACAAGCGGTTTACGTGCATGATAACGGAATTGCTAGTACACACTTTAACGGACAACAAATAGTAGGCGTAGCGTTAGAATCAAACGAAGAAGAAGGCACTAAACTAGTTGAATGTATACTAAAATTGTAATACACTAATAAATTAAAGCCAAAAAAAAAGCACCTTAATGGTGCTTTTTTTATGAGTTTGTATTAACTATTAATGTAAGTCTTCCCAAGCAGAGCCTGTGTATACTTGTAATTTTGTCTCTGTAGTATTAAACACAACCATACCAGCCGCTGGTGTTAGTGCATTTCGCACACCGGTTGTCATACTAGCAAATTTAACAGCAGTACCAAAGTCTGCAACCGTACTATCAACAGTCATATAGTTATTAAAGTTTGCAGCATTTTCAAAGTCGCCTGCTTGATCAAGATCACCAGTAAATTCAGCAACTCTTAGACTTGCTGATACTCCGCTATATGCTAGTAAGTTATTATCTCCAAACCCTAAATGTCCGGCATTTGTAGTTAAAGTTTTTGATATGTCTAATTCACCAGTTAACGTAATTATTCCACCGTCGACGTCTGTAATTTGAATAGCTCTAACTTCTAGTGTATCTGTGGAAACCTTACCAGTTCCAGTATCATAAGACGGAATAATTGCTACTGATTTGCCATTAGGACCAAATGTATTTTGACTACCAACTCTTAATTCTTGATCAATTGTTACATCAGATGATGTTCGTAAAGAAGGAGTTATAACAATAGCTGACGAGTCAGCACTGTCAATTAAGTTAGTAAACACATTACCTGTAAATGTTCCTGTATGGTCACCAGCTGCATCACCTGTAATGTTTCCAACAAATGCTGTTGCTGATAGTGTGCCGTTTGAACTGTTGTATGTTAATACACTGTCTGTCTTTCCGCCTACGTTTCCTGTTGCCGCTGTAGCAAAAACTGGGAAGCATGTAGTATCTGTGCCTTCATCTGCTACTGTAAACGTTGTTGCTATTGCCGCTGTACCTGTTGTATCTTGATCCCAGGTTGGCGCTGTGCCTGTTAAGCCTGAGTATGCTACGTTAGTAGCTGTAGCAGCATTACCTGTTATGCTAAATGAAGGAGTTGCTGTATGTGTTACTTCGCCTGTCGTAGCATCGTACATCACTGCGGTTGTACCAACTGCATTACGTACTGGTGTAATTATTAGACTACTTGCTCCAGTGTTGTATACTTCTGCACCAGTTGCGTTTATTACAATCGAGTTTGCGGCTTGGTTTGCATAACCTGCTTTTTCACCAATTGCTATTGCATTTGCGCCTTGACCTGTACTACCTGCTTCATACCCAATTGCTACTGCGCTTGCGCCTTGGACTTGGACACCGGCACTTCTACCAACTGCTACTGCGTTAGCGCCTTGAGTAGTTTGACCTGCAAGATTACCAACTGCTACTGAGTATTCGCCTTGCGTTATGTTGCCTGCACTATCACCAACTGCTACTGCTTTTGTACTTTGATTTGTAAGACCCGCTGATGTACCAATTGCTACTGCAAATCCATTTTGTCCAGTTAAACCTGCACTATTACCAATTGCAACGTTAGTTGAACTTACTGTTAAACTTGCTGTATCTACTGCGCCAACAATCTTACTGTTAACTCCATCTATTAGTAATGTACTATCATCTCCAAACACACTACCTTCAACGTCACCGTCAAGTCTTACTGCGTGTATGTTATTCCATTTTAGTAAAGTTGTACCTAAGTCGTATGTAGCGTCTGCGTTCGGAGTTAATGAACTTGTTATTTGTGCCGCTAAGTTAACAGTGTCAGAACCAGCATCATCACCTAAGTTAATGTTGCCAGTAGCAGTAATAGTACCAGCAATATTAATATTACCTGTACCAATTATGTCTTTACCGTTAAGGTCTAAATTTTGTTGTAAGTCTAATGTTGAGTTTATTGTATCAGCTACAATGTATTCACCTATGCTTGCAATAGCTGAACCAGCCATTGGCATACCGCCTGCTGTTGCTCCGTCACCTATATATAATTTGTCGGTATCTGTTACATACACCAACTCGCCGTTTGCGAAAACTACACCGCCACCTGCGGTACGTTCAGCATCTGTGCCACGTCTGATCTGTAATGCCATTCTAGTTAACTCCTGATAACATATTTATTTGTTATTAGTATTTATCCATCTGAACTATCTTCTTAACTTTAAAAATTTCTTAGTTCTTTTGGTAATATCTGCTTTAACCTTGTCTGTATCTAGTCTAAAGTCAACATTCTTTATTACATTTTGATACTGTTCAAATAAGTCGTCTAAGGATTTTTCTAGATCTTTTACAGGCTTTTTGTCTGTATTAATATCAATGTCCCATATTTTACCGTCAGTAAACTCTACTCTGACAGAGTTAAGGTACTCAAGTGGTACAACATCAATGTGTATGTCCTTGAGTACCTCTGGCCAATGATCTATTACTTCTTTTGGAAGTTGCTTTTTACGAGGTTTCTTTTGCACTAGACTTGGTTTTCTTCTTTGTAGGTACCAATTCCTCTGCTTGTTCTCGTAGTACTTTTGCTTCCTTAAATAAAGTGTCTGCTTGTGAACGATACTGTGCGGCTAAATCTTCGTCGCTTAATGTATCTGTTGCAGGTGCTACTTCAGGTGCTTTAACAGGTGCTTGTGCTGTTGCATTCGCATTTGGTGCGCCTTTAACTTCACCGGCTAAGTCTTCTATTGTAACGCCTTTTTGTTCGGCAATAATTTTATTTAATTCTGCAAGGTTAATAGTTGTACTATTATCAGGTGTCATTTCAATATCTTCTGATAATACTTTTGTTAGTTTGCCCATTGCATGGAAGCCTACTAACATGTTCTTACCGTCTGGTAAATGTGTTCTGTGCATCGCATCAGCAAGTTCGTTTGCTTCTTGTCCTGCGCCTGATTCAATTAAAGTCATTAATGCATCATGGTCTGGTGAATCTAAATTCTCACTCATTACTACAAGTGAAAACTTTGAGTCTCCAGGTACTGTGCGATATGCTACTGCACATCTTTTTTGATTTTTTACAACGCGGCCTATATGTTTAAGTGCCATAGTTATTCTCCTTTAGGTTCTTCCTGCGGTTTTGATTCGCTTACGGCGCCCAAGAAAGATTCTAGTTTGTTATATGTTTGACCTACAATAGCCATTTCATTTGCTTTAAAAGCGCCTCTTGAACTTGCTACATCAATAATTTGTTTAATTGCTGTTAGGTCTTGGACAGTTAATTCTGCCGCTGGTGGAGTTGCAGGTGCTTCAGTTGCTACTGGTGCTTCTACAGTCTCTTTTGGTGTTGTGTCATTCGCCATTATATATCTCCTATACTATTATATATACGTAGTTAATTATTTGTATTTCAGAAGTGGACAAGCCAACATGAAATAACTTGCTTCTTTTGGGTCTTCAAATCCGACTTTAATAAAGTTATCAGTTCTTCCATTATTACTTGATACTCCTACTGATTTTCCTAAAAAGTATCTACCTTTTAAATGTCTCAGTACCCATTTATTTAACGATTCCTCGATGTTGTAGGTGTAAGGAATGGTTATATATTCGAATTGTGGAGATACACAATGTGCTCTCCTTAATCCAAAAAAGTTTAAAGCGTTTGGTTGTTTAAGTTTAGGCACTCATTTCCTCATAGTGTAAAGTTGTACCAAACGGTGCTT
>Ga0209659_1000949_pt1 | contig 17641 bp, 14 predicted proteins | sample SaaInlLV_10m_DNA_FD_184658 | JGI IMG/M metagenome (GOLD analysis project Ga0209659, IMG submission 184658) | Marine microbial communities from expanding oxygen minimum zones in the Saanich Inlet - SI072_LV_10m_DNA (SPAdes) (version 2) | ecosystem: Environmental > Aquatic > Marine > Intertidal... | reverse complement strand
TTTTGAGTATCACTTAATCTTTTTTGCTCTAATCATTTCTCTTTTTCCAGGTGGTCAAGCTAAGGTTTCAACAACAAAACCTAATCGCTTTAAAATTCTTTTAACTTCACCTTTAGCACAGTAGGTAACAAGAATGCTTTCAGGCTTCATTACAGCAGATATTATACTAAATATTCTTTCGGTCCATAAGTCAGCCTGAACTCTAGGACCAAAAGCATCGTAATACACCAAATCAACTTTATCATCCAAAGTCAATTTTTGGATGTCATCACTAATTTTAAATAATTCAAAAGTGGGCGTAATAGTAGTTAAAGCGTTCCATTCTGAAGTATGTAGAAGTGAAAAAATGGACCCTTCATTTCTAGCATTTAATATATCAGGATATTCTAAAGACTCAACAAGTTTTAATGGTAAGGGATTATTTTCAATTGTGTAATAACGCACACTTTGTGACGTTTTCTTGGATTCCAAATACGTCATAAAAGCGTTTAAAGCTGTTCCAAAACCCATTTCAAAAATAGTAAGCTTGTCTTGTTCACATTCTCGAAGTCCATTTTTTATAAAAACATGTTCAGCTTCGTTAATTGCACCATGTACAGAGTGGTATTGCTCATTGAGTTCAGGCATGTGAAAGGTTTTACTGCCATCCTTAGTAAATATCACTTTAACATTATTCATTCCACAAATTAACTATATTTTCTTAGATTTGCAGTCCAAAATTCAAACCCAATCATTATGGCTAAAAAGACTCTGACTAACAAAAATTCAATAAAATTTTTGGAGAATTATCTTAATAATGCTTCTCCTACAGGTTTTGAGAGCGAAGGTCAAAAATTATGGTTAGATTATATCAGACCATACGTTGATGATTATTTTGTTGACACTTATGGTACCGTTGTTGGAGTCATAAATCCAGAAGCTAAGTATAAGGTAGTTATTGAAGCTCATGCCGATGAAATCTCATGGTTTGTACATTACATTACTAAGGAAGGGTTTATTTACTTAAGAAGAAACGGAGGTAGTGACCATCAAATTGCTCCTTCAAAACGCGTAAATATTCACACCAAAAACGGAACAGTTGATGCTATTTTTGGATGGCCAGCAATTCACACCCGCCATGGTGCTGATGAAAAATCACCTAAACTTGATAATATCTTTCTTGACTGCGGATGTAGTAGTAAAGAAGAAGTAGAGAAACTTGGTGTTCACGTTGGTTGCGTAGTAACGTATAAGGATGAGTTTATGATTTTGAATAACTCTTATTACGTTGGTAGAGCACTTGATAATAGAATTGGCGGCTTTATGATTGCTGAAGTAGCCAGACTTTTAAAAGAAAATAAGAAGTCACTACCATTTGGGCTATACATAACCAATTCCGTTCAAGAGGAAGTAGGTTTACGAGGAGCGCAAATGATAACCGAAAGAATAAACCCAGACGTTGCCATAGTCACTGATGTTTGTCATGATACTCAAACACCTATGATAAATAAAATCAAACAAGGTGATTTGTTCAGCGGAAAAGGACCCGTATTAACTTATGGACCTGCTGTTCAAAACAACTTACTGGACTTAATAATTGATGTAGCTGAAAATAATAAAATCCCTTTCCAGAGAGCTGCGGCTTCTAGAGCTACAGGCACAGACACTGATGCTTTTGCTTACTCTACAGGTGGTGTAGCTTCAGCACTGATTTCTTTACCATTGAGGTATATGCACACTACCGTTGAAAGTGTTCATAAAGATGATGTTGAAAATGTAATTGACCTAATCTATAACGCTTTGTTAAAGATAGAAGATAATCACGATTTTAGATATTTAAAATAAATCTGTTGATGAAAATCACTAAAACAACTCATTCCAAATTAGCTAATACCGATTTTGACAACCTTTCTTTCGGTAAAAGTTTTAGCGACCATATGTTTACGGCAAATTTCAAAGATGGCGAATGGCATAATGAAGAAATAATTCCTTATGGACCAATAAGTGTAAATCCAAGTACTCATGTATTTCACTATGGTCAAGCTATTTTTGAAGGCATGAAGGCCTATAAAAATAAAGAGGGTAAAATACTTCTATTTAGACCCCTTGATAACTTAAAGCGACTTAACACTTCGGCAGAACGATTATGTATGCCAACTATAGATGAAGATTTATTCATGAGTGGATTGACGGAACTCTTAAGAGTTGATAGCGATTGGATTCCTAATTCTGATGAAAAGTCACTTTATATAAGACCTTTTATGATTGCTGACAGTGAGTATATTCGTGCCACACCATCATCTAGCTATCGATTTATGATAATTACATCACCCACTGCCAGTTATTACAAAGGTGAAACCAAATTAAAAATCGAAGAGAAATTTGCGCGGTCTGTTGAGGGTGGAACTGGTTTTGCTAAAGCTGCAGGAAATTATGCCGCTGCCTTTGCACCTACTAAACATGCTCAGAATGATGGCTATACTCAAGTCATTTGGACCGATGCTAAAAACCATGAATACATTGAGGAGTCTGGTACTATGAACATTATGTTTAGAATAAATGATACCCTTATAACTCCTAAGCTTAGCGAGAGTATTCTAGGTGGAATTACTAGAGATAGTGTACTAGCTATTGCAAAACAAAAAGGCATTGATGTTGAAGAAAGAAAAATTTCTGTAAAAGAAATTGTGGAAGCCCACAAAAACAACACTTTAAAAGAAGCTTTTGGAGTCGGAACGGCAGTTACCCTAAACCCAATTGACAAAATTACGTTTAGAGATTTAGACATTCATATTGAAAAACAAACGCCAAATTCATATGGACAGTTGCTCAAAAAAGAATTATTAAGTATTCAATACGGCAAAACTGAAGATATTTTTGGATGGACTATGGAACTTTAAAAGTCATTTTATAATGGCTAATTCCAGCCTCTTTAAACAACTCCCCTTCTTTCACAAAATTTAAGTTTGCATAAAAGTCAACAACTTGAATTTGTGCATGTAAATAAATCTGCTCTTTAGAATCCCCCACATCCTTTAGCACTTCCTCTACAAGCTTTTTCCCCATTCCACGACCTCTATATTCTCTGAGAATTGCAAATCGTTCTAATTTAATACCGTTATCAGTCGCTCTTCTTCTAGCAGCACCTACATTATTATTGTTGTGTCTAAGTAAATAATGAACCGCTTCCTCTTCAAACTTATCCTGTTCTTTTGAGCTATCTACTCCTTGCTCCTCAATGAAAACGTTTTGCCTGATTGCTCGAACATCCGAAAATAAACTGTCAAAAAAGTTTACCTTATAGACTTCCAACATGTTTTTCTAATATTTTTTTAATGTTTGGCTTGAAGTAATTGGCTCCTTTCAACACTTTACCATCTTCTCTAAAAATAGGTTGACCTGATTCATCTAATTTAGACATATTACTTTTTTGAATCTCATCAAATATATCGCTAATAACATTTTGCATTCCGTGCTTTAGTACCGTCCCACACCAAATGTAAAGCATATCTCCGAGGGCATCTGCTATTTCCACTACATCCTTATTTCTACACGCTTCCAAATACTCTTCATTTTCTTCTTGCATCAGTCTATGACGTAGAAGAAATGTAGACTCATCAACATCAGTTTTGAGCTGCTCTTCATTTCCAATTAAAAAAACTTCATGAAATTTTTTAACCTTATTTATCTTATCTTCCATATTAAATACTAATTTGTTTCAAAATAAGTTAATTTTGTAAAGTAAATAACAAATTCAAAACTATAATTATGAAAAAGATAGCAATTGTTTTAAGTGCTTTATTTGTTTTAACTGCATTTACGACTCACGTTGATAAGTATACAGCAGATGTAACAAAAAGTAAACTAGTTTGGAAAGCTGAAAAAGTAACTGGCGGTCACGATGGTCATGTTTCATTGAAAAGTGGAAACGTATTTATGGATCATGGGAAAATTGCTAAAGCAAGCTTTGTAGTAGATATGAATACCATTACTAACGACGATATCAAATCCGAAAAATATAGCAATAAACTTGTTGGACATCTTAAAAGCGAAGACTTTTTTAACGTTAAAAAACATCCGGAAGTTAGCTTTGATATGATTAAGGCTACACCTGTTGGCAATGGAAAATTTGATGTCTTTGGAAATATTACAATTAAGGGTATTCAGGGAGTAATCTCTTTTCCTATGATGCTAAAAGAATCAAAATCTGAATTAGAAGTTTCAGGTACTTTTTCTTTTGACAGAACAAAATTTGATATAAAATACGACTCTGGTTCTTTCTTTGAAAACTTAGGCGATAGAGCCATCAAAGATGATGTTGTAATAGACTTCAACATTGTATTATATAAGTAATGGAAAATATTACTTCAGGCCATTGGGTTTTTGCAATATGTTTTGCAATAGCTTTTGTTAGCTACTTAATATGGTCTTATGTGAAAGATTTTAAAGTAAATAGGATACACTACAAAGGAAGTATCCTATTTGTTTTTTCTGTCGTTATTTTTGCTTTTTTAGCCTATGTATTCAGAGGCTACATGATTTAAATATTAGATATGAAATTAATCAAATCGATTTTATATTCACTTTTAGGGATACTCACTATTTACCTTATTGCGAATTTCTTCTTTGACAGAAAATTTGAAGTGAAAACATCTGTAGAAATTGATAGTAGTCCATTTATAGTATACAAACAAATTAGCGACTTTTCCAATTGGAAAAATTGGGACCCTTGGTTAACTACTGATACAACTATTGAAACGACCCTTTCGCCAAAACCCTATGAAGTCGGTGCGTTCAGACAATGGAAAAGTGAAAACTCTGGTGAAGGAACAATTGAATTGACTGATAATATCTTTTTAAAATCGTTAGAATACAAGATTACAATTAAAGATAATTCCCCCTTTCATGCTAGCTTCAATATATTGCCCATTGATAGTGGTGTTAAGGTCAACTGGAAAAATTATGGGGAACTACCTTTCTTAGCTCGAATATTCGGACCAGTAATGACTAAAATGATGAAGGCCGACCACGAAAAAGGACTAGAACTTCTTAAAAATTATTGTGAGTCTATACCATCATCAAGTGGTGAGGTAAGCATTAAGGACTGGGATAGTCAAAATGTAATTTCCATTACTAAAACATGTTCAACCGAAGGTATCAGCTCAACACTTTCTGAAAGTTATAATGCAATTTTTGTTTTTCTTGCTCAAAATGGAATAATGCCAACGAGTTCACCTTTTTCTCAATATATTGAGTTCCCAAATACAGCTGGCGGAGAAAATAAAGTCATTATAAAATCTGGAACGTTTATAGAAGTGCCTGTTTCTACTAACTTACCAGCAAATATGGAATATACTCAAAAGCCAGCATCTTTAAGTGCTCAAGCCATACACAAGGGTGATTATAGAACTATTTTCAAAACTCACGAGAAAATTAGAGCGTTTTGCGAAGAAAATGGATATAATTTCAAACCTCAACCTTATGAAATATACCTAACAGACCCTCAACTCACAACAAATTCATCAAGTTGGGAAACCCTGGTATTATATGAGCTAGAATGACAACTTAATAAAACTTAAAAAACATGAAAAAACTAATCAGCACCTTTTCCTTTATTACTTGCTTAATATTAAGCGTAAATTCCCAAAACTTCACCGAAGTAAGTAGCACTGAATTTAATTTCAGTAGCGGGACTTTACCAGTAATTCAAACTCAATTTGACAATGTAGAAAAGGGCAATGTAGAAAAGGGCAATGTAGAAAAGGCATTAAAAATAGTATTTAAGGACTACAAAGCTAAAGTTAGCGCAATGAAAGATGCTGAGGATGAATATTTAGTGAGTGAGTTTTTATTAGAAAGTAATCAAAAGAAAAGTAAAGGAAAATTCAAAATCACTGAAAGTAACGGAAATGCTACATTATATTCCCACTTTGCCAACGAAGAATCCGTAATTAGTGAAGAGAAAACGCCAACTGAAATAAATAATTACAAAAAAATCGTAAAAGACATAGCTAATAAATCTGTTAAATTGGTTTACGATGAACTTATTGAAAAGCAGAAAAACGATATAAAGTCACAGAGAAAAAAAATAAATCAAGCCAAAAAGAATCAAGAAAGTCAACATAAAAACATAAGCAAGTACACTTCTAGCATCAAAAATTCAGAGCAAAAAATAGAAAGTTTAAGTCAAAGTCTATCTACACAAGAGGGACTCATTATTAAGAATGATGAGCGTGTTAAAAGTAAGGAGTCTGAGATTGCGTCGAAAAGTATAAAAGGTATGCAAAAGAATATTTCTGAATTAGAAAAAGACAATAAATCATTGTTGAAGGAAATAAATAAACACAAAGAAAAAATTGCACAAAAAAAAGGTCAAATAGCCATCCAAAACTCTTCAATGAAAGGAAATGAAACTGAAAAGGAAGCTCTCAAAAAACACGACAAATTAGACAAAGCTGGAAGAAAGAAAATTAAACAAATTGACAAACTAATTCTAGAGAGTATTGCAGAGGTCGAAACTCTAAAAACATCGGTTGCGAATGAAGAAAATGCTATAAAAGAATTAGAAACAAAAATTCAGACTAATCAAGAAAGTATTTCAAACATTAAAAAAGAAATAACAGACCATGATGAAATGGCTTTAGAAGAACAGCTAAAGCTACTTGAAAAGGAATCTAAATCGCTAAATCAAGAGAAAAAGAAAATTGAAAAACAGATTGAAAAGGAGACTAATAGTATAAACGAAAACACTGAAAACATAAGGTTATCAGAAAACAAGATTGACAATCTTGAAAAAGAACAAAAAGACATTGAAGAAAACCTCAAAAAGTCAGAAGGCAAACTAAAAGAAACTCAAAACCAAAGGAAAGCATTTGAATAACTACATATTTCTTCGGTACTGACCACCCACCTCAAAAAGAGAATTGGTAATCTGTCCCAGTGAACATGTTTTTGCGGCTTCCATCATTACTTCAAAAATATTTTGATTTTGAATAGCTGACTGTTGTAGCTCCTCAATCTTTTGCTTTGAAGCACTACTGTTGTTTTCTATTAAATCAAGAAGCATTTCTATCTGATATTCCTTTTCTTCTTTGGTAGCACGAATAACCTCTGAAGGAATTATAGTAGGTGAACCTTTTGAATTCAAGAAGGTGTTTACTCCAATAATCGGATACTCACCAGTGTGCTTTAGCATCTCGTAGTGCATTGATTCTTCTTGAATCTTTGAACGTTGATACATAGTTTCCATAGCTCCTAAAACACCACCTCTTTCTGTAATTCTATCAAACTCTACCAAGACAGCTTCTTCAACTAAATCTGTAAGTTCCTCAATAATAAATGACCCTTGAAGTGGGTTTTCATTTTTTGCTAAACCGAGTTCCTTATTTATGATTAACTGAATCGCCATTGCTCTGCGTACAGAGTCTTCAGTTGGTGTTGTAATAGCTTCATCATAAGCGTTGGTATGTAGCGAGTTACAATTATCATAGATAGCATACAAAGCTTGCAAAGTCGTTCTAATATCATTAAAGTCTATTTCTTGAGCATGCAAAGAACGACCCGAAGTTTGAATATGGTATTTAAGCATTTGAGAACGTTCATTTGCTCCATAACGCTGTTTCATCGCCTTTGCCCAAATTCTTCTGGCTACCCTACCTATTACAGCATATTCTGGGTCAATTCCATTTGAGAAGAAAAACGATAAATTAGGTCCAAACTTATTAATATCCATCCCTCTACTTAAGTAATACTCCACATAAGTAAAGCCGTTTGCTAAAGTAAATGCTAATTGTGATATAGGATTTGCACCTGCTTCAGCGATATGATATCCTGAGATAGACACCGAATAAAAATTTCTTATTTCTTTCTCAATGAAATACTGCTGTACATCACCCATCATTCTCAAGGCAAACTCAGTTGAGAATATACAAGTGTTTTGTGCTTGGTCTTCTTTTAAAATATCTGCTTGTACAGTTCCCCTAACTACTTTAAGAGTATCATACTTTATTTTCTCATAGACATCAGCTGGTAATACTTGATTACCTGTAACACCGAGTAACATTAAGCCTAGGCCGTCATTACCTTCTGGCAAATCACCTTGGTATTTTGGACGTTTCTTGCCTTTATATAATTCATCTATTTTCTTTTGAACCTCTTTTTCAAGACCATTTTCATTTATGTACAATTCACATTGTTGGTCTATAGCCGCATTCATAAAAAATGCCAATAACATTGGAGCAGGTCCGTTAATAGTCATGGACACAGAAGTAGAAGAATTACACAAGTCAAAACCAGAGTATAATTTTTTTGCATCGTCTAAACAACAAATAGAAACTCCAGCATTACCTATTTTACCATAAATATCTGGTCTATAATCAGGGTCATTTCCATAAAGAGTTACAGAATCAAATGCTGTAGATAATCGTTTAGCTGGCATTCCTAAACTCACATAATGGAAACGTTTGTTTGTTCGCTCAGGACCACCTTCACCAGCAAACATTCGAGTTGGATCTTCCCCTTCTCTTTTGAAAGGAAAAATTCCAGAAGTGTATGGGAATTTACCTGGTAAATTTTCTTGTAATTGCCATTGTAAAATATCGCCCCATCCAGAATATTTTGGCACCGATATTTTAGGTATCTGCGAACCTGAAAGTGATTCGGCATGTGTTTTTATCTTTAGCTCTTTATTCCTAACCTTAAATGTAAAGAGTTCTTTTTGATAGTCATTTTTAACATCTTCCCAAGCTTCTAAAAGAAGCATATTTTTAGGGTCTATATCAAGAACTTTCTCATTATACACCTCTTGAAGCTGCTTTATTAAACGGTCTTTATCTTCAACAGTAGTTCGCTCTATAGAAGTAATAGATGTTTGTAGTGCATAAAGCTCTTGAGCAACCTCTTTTTGCTGATTTACCCATTCATTATAATTCCTATTGGCATCAGCTATTTCAGAAAGATAACGGTTTCTTTTGGGAGGTATAACAAATATTTTTTCGGACATTTCTCTACTTATCTCAAAAGTAGAATCTAAGTCTGCTCCTGTTTTCTCAACAACCTTACTTACTAAAGCTTTGTATAAAGTATTAGCACCTGGATCATTAAATTGAGAGGCAATAGTACCAAACACAGGCATACTCTCAACATCTTTCTCAAATAGTTTATGATTGCGCTGATATTGTTTTTTAACATCTCTTAAGGCATCCAATGAGCCTCGTTTATCAAACTTATTGATAGCTATTAAATCAGCAAAATCTAGCATATCAATTTTTTCTAGCTGAGTAGCTGCACCATATTCAGGAGTCATGACATACAAAGAAGCATCAGAATGTTCTAAAATTTCAGTGTCTGACTGACCTATTCCAGATGTTTCAAGAATTATCAAATCAAAATCGGCCACCTTTAAAATATCTAAAGCCTTATTAACATGTGCAGATAAGGCTAAATTAGCTTGTCTAGTGGCTAAAGAACGCATATACACACGCTTATTTTTAATGGAATTCATTCGAATCCTATCCCCTAATAATGCACCGCCTGTTTTACGTTTCGAAGGGTCAACAGAAATAATGGCTAAACGTTTATCAGAAAAGTCAATCAGAAAACGCCTTACTAATTCGTCGACTAAAGAGGATTTTCCAGCTCCTCCCGTTCCGGTAATACCCAATACAGGAGTCTTAGACTCTTTGGCCAACTTTTTAATTTCTTCCAATTCGTTTTTAGCTTCCTTAGGAAAGTTTTCTGCAGCGGAAATCAAACGGGCAATATTTTGAACATTCGATAAATCTTTGGCACAATCTCCAACGTCTTTACCAGTAGGAAAGTCTGATTTCTCAACCAAGTCATTTATCATTCCTTGGAGTCCCATAGCCCTTCCATCATCAGGATGATAAATACGACTTATTCCATACTCATGCAGTTCTTTTATTTCTTCAGGTAAAATTGTCCCTCCACCACCAGCAAAAATTCGAATCTGACTAGCACCCTTTTCTTGTAATAGGTCATACATGTATTTTAAATACTCTGTATGTCCGCCTTGGTATGAGGTCATTGCAATTGCATTTGCATCCTCTTCAATGGCACAATTAACCACTTCCTCAACGGAACGGTCATGACCAAGATGAATAACTTCACATCCGGTCGCTTGTATAATTCTACGCATAATATTGATAGCAGCATCATGACCGTCAAACAGACTGGCAGCCGTAACTATTCTAATATTATTTTTGGGTTGGTACGGTTTTGGTTCTTGCATTTTCGATTAACTTGGGTATGCAAATATATATTTTACGCGCTTATTTTGGCTAAATTTGCGTATCGCTTCTATAAAAAAACATACCGTTATACTAGGATCTGGTATTTCTGGCCTAAGTGTGGCACACTTTCTTTCAAAGAAAACCGATGATTTTATTGTCCTCGAAAAAAGTGGAAAAACTGGCGGAAACATTCATTCTAAAGCAATTGATGGTTACGTAGTTGAAAACGGACCAAACACCATATTACTCAATAATGAATCTATAAAATCACTCATCAAAGAGTGTGGCTTATGGGATAAAATGTCAACCCCTTTAAAAACAGCTGAAAATAACCGCTACGTTTTACACCAAAATAAATTACAATTACTACCTAGAAATCCAATCGAGTTTATAAAATCACCATTATTGAAATGGCACGAAAAACTGAGGTTACTAAAAGAGCCTTTTGTTAAACCGCACAAAGGTGACACTTCCTTGGCTAACTTCATAAGCAAACGATTTGGCAAAGCAATTTTAACTCAATTTGTTGAGCCCTTTGTAACTGGCATCTATTCAGGAAACCCAAAAAAAATGAGTGCTAAGCATACTCTTAAAATGATATGGGAGGCTGAGCAAAAATATGGTAGCGTTATAAAAGGTTTAATGAAAAAAAAGAAAGGTCCTAAAGCTAGGATGTTTAATTTCCCTAATGGTCTTTCTGAGTTAACCGATAAAATTAGTCAACAACTAAAGGATAACATTCAATGTAATACAGAGGTAGTCAGTATTAATAAGATAGAAGAGGGCTATGAAATAATCGATTCAAATGATAATATTATTCACTGTCAAAAAATTATTTCTACTATTCCTGCTCATTCACTTTCAAAAATCATTGATGATTTTGATGTTACAGCACATTTGAGTGCTGTTGAATATGTGCCTGTTGATGTGTTTCACTTTGGGTTCGATAAAAAAGAAGTTAAAAATCAAGCACAAGGCTTTGGAGTACTTAGCAAGCCTTCAGATAATAAGCATTTTCTAGGCATATTATTTAATTCAAGAATTTTCCCTCATGTATCACCTAAAAATCAAGAGTTATTTACTGTAATTGTAGGCGGTAGTAGACAGTCCGAACTATGTTCAATAGAAAAAGGTGAACTGGAAAAAATGATTTTAGATGAGTTAATGGAGTTAATGCAATGCCAAAAAGCTCCATCTTTCAAAAATCACACTTCATACACAAAAGGTATACCTCAATATGGTCTTGAACTTGACCAACTTATATTGGAAATAGGTAAATTTGAAAACAATTTTCCTAATTTTCATATTTTAGGTAATTATTTCAATGGAGTATCTGTCAGCGATTGTGTTAAAAAATCTGAAGAACTCGTTGAACACACACTTTAACAACAACTAAATGAAATTATTTAAACTTTTAACAGTATTAACTCTCTTTGGGCTTGCCTTTGTTATGATAAGACCTGAGCAACCCATTGACTTTAATTCTATCTATAGAGCACCCTCCGAATCTCCAAAATCTAGAAAGAAATGGGATGCAAAACGTTTACTGGATGCCAATGGTAATATTCCACAAAGTATTAGAAGAAAAGAGTTGAAATTCGCACAATCTTTACCAAATGATTTAAATAATTCTAATCTTCTTTGGACTGCTGAAGGACCCTATAATGTTGGAGGACGTACTCGAGCTCTAGCCTATGATGTTACTGATGAAAACACCTTAATAGCTGGTGGAGCCTCTGGTGGTATTTGGCGATCTACAAACTTGGGGCAAAGTTGGAGTAAAATGACAAAACCATTCCAATTACACAACGTAACTTGCCTAACACAAGATACTAGACCAGGAAAAGAAAACATATGGTACTACGGAACAGGTGAATTAGCAGGTAATTCTGCTAGTGGAGGCGGTGCTTATTTCGATGGTAATGGCATTTACAAATCCATTGATAACGGTCTTTCATGGGATACAATTAGCAGCTTTACTTCTGATAATAATGCAGCTGGAAGTTTCAATGTTTTTGATTTTGCTTGGAACATTGTTCTTGACCATACAAATCCTGATGAAGATGAAGGATATCTTGCAACCTATGGTGGGATTTATAGATCAATAGATGGTTTTAACACATTAAGTTTAGAAATTGGCGGTGGAGATGCTTACTATAATAATGTCGAAATTACCTCAACAGGGGTAGTTTATGCCACCCTTAGTTCAGATGGAGCAGATAAAGGATTTTGGCGTTCCGCTGATGGTATGGAATGGGCAAACATTATGCCTGATAGCTTTGGTAATACTTATGGAAGAACTGCCATTGGAATAAATCCATCTGACGAAAATGAAATCTATTTCTTAACTGCTGAAACTACAAATTCTGGTCAGTTCACCAACACATTCTTCAATGGTGAAACATGGACTTCATTATGGAAATACACTTATCTATGTGGCGATGGAACAGACAGCTGTGGTACATGGGTTGACCTTTCCCAAAATATTCCAGCAAATAGACCAACTACCTTTGATAACTTCAATGCACAAGGCGGTTATGATTTATTAGTAAAAGTAAAACCTGATGAACCAAATGTTGTTTTCATTGGGGGTACTAATTTATGGCGTTCTACAGACGGCTTTACTTCTGACACAAATACCGCTCAAATTGGCGGCTATTATGAAGGCTCAGATCACGGATATGATAATTGGGACATTTATGACAGACACCACCCTGACCAACACGACCTTCTATTTTTGCCGTCAGACCCAAATACTATTCTTAGTGCTAATGATGGAGGACTCTATAAATCAACAAACTGTTTAGCCACACCTCACCTTTGGACAAGGCTTAATAATGGCTACCAGACAACACAGCTTTACTCCGTAACGATGGGCAAAGGAAATAGTGATTTGATAGTCGGTGGTTTTCAGGATAATGGAAACTTTGTGACTTTCAGTGATGACGAAACAGACGATTGGGTAATGCCATTCAACGGAGATGGATGCTACAGTGCAGTTGCTGATAATGAAGAGGACTTTTATTTGCAAATTCAAAGGGGTGTTTTATTCAAAATGAAACTAAATGAACAAGGGGAAGTAATGGCATACAACAGAATGGACCCACTAGGTGCTGACACCGTGATGTATGACTTCATTAACTACCTAGCAATGGACCCTAATGATGACGATATTATCTATATGAATAACTCTTATCATCTGTGGAGAAATAACGATGCTAGTAACTACCCCTACAATAATTCACAAACTAGGACCAATATAGGTTGGGAGGTTTTCTCTGACACTACAAATAGAACTATTTCATGTATGGACGTTTCGACCAACCCACCAAATACGGTTTACATTGGTACGAGCGATAATTATATTTATAGAATTGACAATGCTCACGAAGGGGATCCAGATATGGTTCTGCTAAATACTTTACCAGTAGGCTTTGGTAATAAAAACGTCTCGGCAGTAGAAATTGATCCAACAAATGCTGAACGGGTATTGGTGCTCATTTCAAACTATTCTACATATAGCTTCCTATTCACTGATGATGGTGGACAAACCTGGAAAAAAGTTGGAGGTAATCTAGAAGACTCTTTTTCTGGTGGTGGAAATGGTCCATCTATGCGAACTGCCGAAATCGCAGTACTTGGAAGCGACACTCTATATTTAGTTGGAGGAAGTACAGGTCTTTACGGTACAGATAAACTTGAAGGTTTAGATACTGAATGGCGACAAATTGGAACAAGTATGATTGGAAATGTGGTCATTGAAAATATTCGATTTAGAGACAGTGATGGTAAGCTTGTAGTAGGGACACATGGCACTGGAGTATATTCCACAAACATCACCTCTATTTACGATGTATTCCCAGACTTAGTGAGTATAAATGAAGCTGATAAAACTCCATTTTCTATCTATCCGAACCCTGCAAACGATGTGGTAAATATAGACTTAGAAGAAAATAAAGAATGGGACAGATTGCAACTTATTGATGTAAGTGGAAAAGTAGTAATTGATAAAAATATCACTTCTAATTCCATCACATTAAATACGTCTGAATTAGACAGAGGGGTTTACTTCATAAATCTAATTGGTGAACAGAAAAAAGAGAGTAAGAAGTTAATCCTAAACTAGGATAACGCTTTTATTTGATCCTCTAAAACAGCAATCTTCGCTAAGGCGTCAGATTGCTTTTTTCTTTCAATTGCAACTACTTGCTCTGGAGCGTTATTTACAAATCGTTCGTTGGAAAGCTTACCTTCAACGGACTTCAAAAACCCATGCGTATAATCTAGTTCTGAGTGTAACTTTTCTAATTCAGCACCCACATCAATATTATCTGATAAAGGCACAAAGAATTCATTGGATTTCACTCTAAAAGAAAAAGCTCCATCAACAGCATCTTCGATATAGGAAAGTTCAGATAAATTTACCAATCTACATACTAGAGAATCCATTGAGCTTGAAGTATCTTCATTAGTCTTCACAAATAATTTTAAAGCATCTTTATTAGGTATTTGCTTGTCTTTTCTGATAGTTCGGATAGCTGATACAATCTCTGTAGCGTAGTCAAAATCGTTTATTATAGACTGATTTACTTCCTTAGATTTTGGCCAAGATGAAACAATAATATCTTCATCTCTCTCAGCTAATAAATGCCATATTTCTTCTGTCAAAAACGGCATAAAAGGGTGTAATAATTTCAGTAGACTGTCTAAAAACAGTGTGGTAGCATCAAGTGTTTTTGAATCAATAGGCTTTTGATAATCAGGCTTGATAGACTCTAAATACCAGGAGCAAAAATCGTCCCAAACTAAACGGTATGTTAGCATCAAGGCTTCCGAAATTCTGTATTTTTCAAAAGCCTGATTTATCAACTCAAGTGTACTCTGAAATTTATTTTCAAACCAATCAATAGCTATTGCGGATGATTCTGGCTGATTAATATCAGCTACCTCCCACCCTTTTATCAATCGAGTTGCATTCCATATTTTATTGGAGAAATTTCGTCCTTGTTCGCATAGAGACTCGTCAAATGGTAAATCATTTCCAGCTGGAGAGGATAATAGCATTCCAACCCTTACACCATCAGCACCATGCTTATTAATTAATTCTATTGGGTCAGGCGAATTACCTAGTGACTTAGACATTTTTCGTCCCAATTTATCCCTTACTATACCTGTTAGATACACATTTTTGAATGGCAATTCACCTTTATATTCATAACCTGCCATTATCATTCTAGCTACCCAGAAAAATAAAATTTCAGGGGCAGTAACGAGATCATTGGTAGGGTAATAATAATTAACCTCTTCATTGTCAGGATTTCGAATGCCGTCAAAAACAGAAATTGGCCACAACCATGATGAAAACCAAGTATCCAAAACATCTTCATCTTGTCTTAAATCTGAAAGCGTAATATTTGGATTTATTTTTTGAGCTTCTTTTAACGCTAATTCTTTTGATTCAGCAACGACATAATTGTTTCCCTCATAAAAGTAAGCCGGTATTTGTTGTCCCCACCACAATTGTCTGGAAACACACCAATCTTTTATGTTTTCCATCCAATGTCTATAGGTGTTTTTAAACTTCTCTGGATGAAATTTTATGGTATCGTTCATTACATTTTCTAAAGCAGGTTTAGAAAATTCGTCCATCTTAAAAAACCATTGCATAGAAAGCTTTGGCTCAATAACAGCATCAGTACGTTCTGAAAAACCGACTTTATTGAGCAAGTCTTCAGTCTTTACTAAATGTGATTTTTCTTCTAAGTCTTTGGCAATCTCTTTGCGTACATCAAATCTATCTTTACCTACATACAATTGGGCAGATTCATTTAAAGTACCGTCATCGTTTAAAATATCTATGACTTCAAGACCATGTTTATCAGCAAGCTGATAATCGTTAATATCATGAGCTGGAGTAACTTTCAAAGCACCTGTTCCAAATTCTATATCGACATATTCATCGAAGATGATTGGTACAGAACGGTCAATTAAAGGGACAATGGCTTTTTTACCCTTTAAATGTGTATAGCGTTCATCATTTGGATTAACGCAAATAGCACTATCTCCAAGGATTGTCTCTGGTCGTGTAGTAGCTACAGTTAAATAGCCTTCGCTACCTTCAATCTGATAACGAATGTGGTATAATTTAGAATTAACTTCTTTGTGTATTACCTCTTCATCAGACAAAGCCGTTTGTGCACTAGGGTCCCAATTTACCATTCTAACGCCTCTGTAAATGAGTCCTTTTTGGTGTAAGTCTACGAATACCTTAATCACGGATTCACTCATGTCATCGTCCATGGTGAATTTAGTACGGTCCCAATCGCATGATGCTCCTAACTTCTTAAGTTGCTCAAGAATGATACCGCCGTGTTTTTCTTTCCATTCCCAAGCGTGCTCTAAAAACTCTTCACGACTAAGGTCTGATTTATCTATACCTTCTTTAGCCAGTTTTTGTACTACTTTGGCTTCGGTGGCAATAGATGCATGGTCAGTTCCAGGTACCCAACAAGCATTAAAGCCTTGCATTCTTGCTTTACGAATGAGTACATCTTGCAAAGTATTGTTTAACATATGCCCCATATGCAATACTCCAGTTACATTTGGAGGTGGGATTACAATAGTATATGCCTCTCTATCATCAGGTTTAGAATTAAAATAACCTTTGGATAACCAATGGGCGTACCATTTTTCTTCAGCACTAGCAGGCTTATATGTTTTAGATATACTCATTTCAAACTTTAATAAGCTCCAAAAATAATACTTTAGACCACAAATTGGGGGTGAATTTTAGATTAATACAACACAATATTTTAGTACATTTGTTGTTCTAAAGATTAAGAACCAAAAAAATACATATAAAATGAAAAAAATATTTTTAGCTATCGCTTTAATTGGAGCAACTGTATCACTACAAGCCCAAAGCTCATCTCCTTCTGCAAAAGAGGTTAAAGCTGGTCCAAAAATGGAGTTTGAATCTACTGTCATTGATTATGGTTTAATTGAGCATAATGCTGATGGCAAAAGAGAGTTTGTTCTTACTAATACTGGAAATGCACCATTAATAATTTCGAATGCTAAAGGAAGTTGTGGTTGTACTGTTCCTACATGGCCAAAAGCACCAATTGCACCAGGTGAGTCGGCTTCAATTGGTGTAAAGTACGCTACAAATAGAATTGGTAAGTTTACTAAAACCATTACTCTAACTACTAACTCTGCTGAAAAAACTAAAGTTTTGACAGTAAAAGGTGAGGTTAAAAAGCCTGCACAAGCACCTGCTGCACCTACAAAGCCCAAAGCATCGGTTTTAGAAGTAAAATAATTTAAGTTTTAATTAATTTCATTTTAATAGACACCCCCTTTTAATGATATCGGGGGTGTTTTTTTATCCAAGAGCAATGCCAAAAATTTCA
>Ga0209659_1000942_pt1 | contig 17736 bp, 8 predicted proteins | sample SaaInlLV_10m_DNA_FD_184658 | JGI IMG/M metagenome (GOLD analysis project Ga0209659, IMG submission 184658) | Marine microbial communities from expanding oxygen minimum zones in the Saanich Inlet - SI072_LV_10m_DNA (SPAdes) (version 2) | ecosystem: Environmental > Aquatic > Marine > Intertidal... | reverse complement strand
TATTATTTGCTAAATTATTTTTTTGAAAAGGATCTTTTTCTAAGTCGTAAAGTTCTTCGAAAGGTTTGTTAGGGAATGATTTTGCACCAATTTCAATAAACTGATTAACTACTTCATTATCTCCTAAATTATTTTTATAAACTTCAATTGAATTGAAATTTTTAATGTATTTAAATTTCTTTTCTCTAACCATTCTAGATGGAAAAACTTTACATTTTTGAATATTTTGCATGGTAGACAAACCATATATATATTCATGTATTTCTTTTTCATCACCCAATAAAGTTTTATAAAAACTTGATCCATCAATATCATCAGATATTTGTGCGCCAATAATATCTAAAAAGGTAGGAACTACATCAACGAAGGAAAGAACAACATCTGATTGAATATTAGCCTTAATCTTCTCTGGCCATCTTACTATAAAAGGAGCTTTAAGTCCTTGCTCAGAAAGCCCCCATTTTCCTGAAATACCATGATCAGCAGCATATATAAATAAAGAATTATTTTTTAAATCATATCTATCTACAATATTTAAAATTTTGTTAACTTGAGAGTTATCTTCTTTAATATTTTGATAATATCCAGTTTTGTAATTTGGTATATTTTTTCCTGTGTATGGAAGTTTGAAAATATCTTGACTATTATAATCGTTTGATTTTGGATAAGGGCCATGAGGAAATGTTGAAGCTATAATTATACAAAAAGGCTTACTAACTTTAGATATATAGTTTTCAATTTTAGATATAGGTAAATACCTAGGTTTAGAGTTTCCAATTTTAATTAAATCTAAATACCTAGACCATTTAAATACAGAATTCGGTTTAACATGGCTTTTGCCTGCAAGGACAACCTCATATCCTTCTTTTTCTAAGTATGAAATTATTGTTTCAGTTCCTGGTTTAACTCCTATATGATTAACGAAACACCCATTTTTTATAGGATATTTCCCAGTAAATATCTGCGATCTTGTAGGTGCACATATAGCTTGTCCAGTATAAAAATTATTAAATTTTATTCCTTCGCTGGCTAATCTATCAACAGCTGATGTCTCAACATTTGGATTTCCGTAAGTTCCATAATCTAATTTATCTTGATCATCTGCTAGATAAAAAATAAAGTTAGGTTTTTCGTCACTAAGAACCTCTTTGGAAATAATTTCAGAGGTAGAAATAAAGCTTAAAAGAGATAAAGAAAAAACAATTACTATTATTTTATCAAACAAAATTTTAAAGCTTAATTTTCTTCCATTATTTAAATTTACCTTCATTTCAATAATTTAATCAATCTTTTTTAAAAGTAACAAATATTAATTTTTAAGTTGATATATAATTTGTAAATCATACGTCAATTTATATAATATTTGAAGCAAATAAAAAAAACAAAAATCAAATCAAAAAAAATGATATTTTAAATATCAACATCTGTTAATTTATTACTTAAAAAAATTTGAATTTAGCTAAAAGATAATTATCATTGGATAGATGAAAAATAATTTAAAACATCACATTTTATTATATCTATATGTTTCTCTGATAAATATAGGATACAGTCAATATAAAAATGATTATGAATTCATACCATTAAGTGAAGATATAAATCAAACTACTATTTCTACAATTATTAAAGATAATGATGGTATGCTTTGGTTAGGTTCAGCTGGAGATGGGGTTTTCAAATACAATAGTTTAGATTTTAAGACCTATAAAAAAGAAGCCATTAGTAATGTTAACTCACTAAATAGTTCATTCATTCATACTTTGCTCATGGATAATCACAATAATATATGGGCTGGAACTCAGGAAGGTATTAATATTTATGATCGTGAACTGGACAAATTTAATTCTATCAGCTTTAAAGAAAATAATCAAGAAGTTAAATTTGCTACCCACGCAATTAAAGAATTTAACGACAGCACTTTAATAGTTGGCACTCACCAGAATGGACTTTTAAAGCTAAACAAGAACAATTATAAATTTAAGAGAATTCTATATAAATCAAACAATTCCGTTTCAAGCTTATTGATTAATTCAATTGTTAAGACAAATGAAGGAGAGTTTTTTGTTGGAACAAACCATGGCTTAATGACCTATGACCCATATAATGATGTTTTACAACCAACTAAACTTGATTTAAGCAATAAGTATGAGATTATTAATTCATCAATAGAATCAGTTTTAATTGATAACAATAAAAATATATGGCTTGGAACTTCTAGTAAAGGTCTTATTAAAATATCAAAACAAAATGATATTCATACAATCGAAAACTTAGCAATAACTAAGAAGAGAATTTTATCTCTTTCTCTAAAACAAAATGGCAGTATATTATGTGGAACAGAGAATGACGGCTTATTTGAAATTGACATTAAAAACAATAAAGTAGTAAACTATAAATTTGATAAAAACATCCCTAACGGAATCAAATCAAACTCAATATGGTCTATTTATTCAGATAACAAAAACAGAATATGGCTTGGATATTTTAATAATGGAATTGATGTTTATAACGAAAGTTATAACAAATTTAAATCCATAAGTAGCATAACAGGATATTCAAATTCCTTAAGCTCAAGTTCAGTAACAGGAATTATCAAAGATCATAAAGATAGATTGTGGTTAAGTACTACTGAAAGTGGTGTTGATGTTTACAATAAAAACACAGGTGAATTTACCAACTTAATTAATAAAAAGAATAATATAGCAAATGGGCTAGACAACCTTGAGACCACTTCAATTTATAAAGATTCAAGGGGTAATATATTAATTGGAACCTGGGAGTCAGGATTTTATATCTTATCAAAAAATGGTAAGCGATTTAAAAATATAAAAAAGAATAATAGCAAATTAAAATCTGATAAAGTCATGAGCTTTGCTGAAGACTCCAAGGGCAATATATGGATTGGCACATTTTTTAGTGGTTTGCATTCTTACAATACATATAGTAACAAAGTAACACATTACAATAACTCAGAATTTGTTAAACATAACATTAACACTAGTAATATTCGTAAAGTATTGGTTGACAATAAAGATAACGTGTGGATCGGTACTAGATCAGGGTTATATAGAATTAATAAGAGAGAAAATGAAAATTTTAATATAACTCCATTTAATGATAGATTTAAAACAATCTTAGGTGAAGATATTACCTCTACCATAGTATTTAGTCTATTTGAAGATGACTCAAATAACATATGGATAGGCTCATTAGACTACGGCTTGTTTAAGTATAATTATAATAATGATAAAATTATTTGGTATAATAATGAAAATGGCTTTATTCATGAGTCTATATCTTCGATCACTCAAGATAAAAACGGAAACATATGGATTTCAGGAAATAAAGGGCTAACAAAATTTAACCCTACTGAAAACCATTTCACAAATTTTAATAAAGAAGATGGATTGTCTTCAAATAAATTTAACTATAATTCTGTATTTCAAGATGCAGAATTATTATATTTTGGTGGTTTAAATGGTGTAAATTATTTTAATCCAGAAAATATTCAATATAATGAAGAGTTACCTCAGGTTTATTTAAAAGATCTTAAGCTAGCTAATGAATTAGTATTAATAGATGATATAAAATCTCCTCTTAAGAAATCATTAAGTACGACAGATAAATTAACATTAAATTACAATCAATCATTCTTTAGTATAGAATATGTAGGGGTAAATTATACTAGAAGCGAAAATAACCAATATGCATATCTACTTGAGGGTTTTGATGAAAAATGGAATTATGTAGGTTCAAAAACTAATGCTACTTTCACAAATGTTCCTGCTGGTAATTATATTTTTAAAGTTAAAGCTTCTAACAATGATGGCCTTTGGAATGAAACCCCTACAGAGTTAAATATAGAAATTTTACCGGCTTGGTGGAATAGTAATTTAGCTTGGCTAGTTTACTTATTAACTTTAATGATTATATCATATTTATCTTACAGAGTTATAATCGAAAGAATAAGAGAAAGAAGAACATTAAAATTTGAAAGAGAGGAACATAAGCAATTAGAAGCTCTAAACTCAAAAAAAATACAATTCTTTACTAATATATCTCATGAATTTAGAACACCATTAACACTAATACTTAATCCTTTAAATGATATAATTAAAGGAGATTTCAACAGTCTGTCTGAAGCAACAAAAAATAAGTTAAAAATTATTCATAAGAACTCAAATAGATTATCTAGACTTATAAATGAACTTATGGATTTTAGAAAACTACAATTCAATAAGATGTCTATAAATGCTTCAAAAATTGATCTAATTCCATTTGTTGAAGAAGTTTCAAGCCATTTTGAAGAAGAAGCCAATGAAAAAAATATAATATTATCTGTTGATTATTCAGAGAAGCCTATAAACATTTGGGGTGATCCATCTATGTTAGAAAAAATAATATTTAATTTATTATCTAATGCATTTAAAGTTACCCCCACTAACGGGATGGTATCTATATTCATAAATAAAAAAAATACAAAAGTAAATTTTCCGTTAGTTGATTCTGAAAAATTATTAGAATGTATTGAAATAATTATTGAAGACACTGGAGCTGGTATAAAAAAAGAGAATATTACTAAAATATTTGACAGATTCTATCAAGTTACAGAATTTGACAAGCAATATTACGGAGGAACCGGAATTGGACTAGAAGTAGTTAGAAACTTCATAGAATTACACAAAGGTAAAATTGAAGTATCTAGCAAATTAAATATTGGGACTCAATTTAAAATACAATTACCGAGAGGTAATTCACACTTAAAAATTATAAATAATAAAGAAAGAGCTAAAGTTAATACAAATGATAATTTAATAACTAAATTAACAGCTATTGAGAGTTCAAATAACAAATCTATAGATAAAAAACTTCTAATTATTGATGACAATTCGGAACTTAGATCATATCTAAAAAATGAATTGAGTATAAGTTACAATATTTTACTCGCTGAAAATGGTAAAATAGGATTTGAACTTGCTAACAAACACATTCCTGATATTATTATAACAGATGTCATGATGCCTGTTATGGATGGTATTGAACTATGTAAAATGATTAAAAATGACTTAAGAACAAGTCACATTCCTATAATGATGATTACAGCTAAAGGGATGGAAATTGATAAAATTAAGGGAATTGATTCTGGTGCTGACGTTTACCTTCAAAAACCTTTTAACATGAATGTGTTAAAATCGCATTTGAAGCAATTAATTTCAACTAGAAAAATTCTTTTCAAAAAATATCTAAGCGGAATTGATTTTTCTGAAAATACAACTTCTTTAGATCAAGAATTTATTACAAATGTACTTAACTACATAAACAAGAATATTAGTGACAATAATCTAAATGTTGAAAATCTTGCCGATGAACTTTTGCTTAGTAGAAGTAAATTATACAGAAAAATAAAAGCTTTAACAGGGTTGACTGCAAATGAATTCATCAGAAATGTAAGGTTAGAAAAATCAAAAGAAATTCTTGAAAATTCAGAATTTTCAATAAGTGAAATATGTTACAAAGTAGGTTTCTCCTCCCCTTCTTATTTTACAAAATGCTTTAAACTTCAATATGGAGTTCTTCCCAAAGAGGTAAGAGAAGATAAAACTAATTAAGAATGAAAAATATTTTTAAAGTACTAATCTGTCTAACTTTAATTGGTTGTGAAACAAGTATTCCTTCAGCCCCTGAAGGTATGGTTTGGATTCCAGGTGGAACTTTTGAGCAAGGGGCTATAGACAGTGATCAATATGCAATGCAACACGAAAAACCACGCCATAAAGTTAAAATTGATGGATTTTTTATGGATGTTACTGTTGTAACAAATAAAAAATTTAAAGAATTTATAAATAAAACAGGCTATATAACAGTGGCCGAAAGAGCAGTTGATTGGAACGAAATTAAGTCGCAACTTCCGGAAAATACCCCTAAACCTCATGACTCAGTTCTAGAGCCTGGATCTTTAGTTTTTAAAAAATCTAAAGTTCCACTAGATAACCTAAATGATTTTTTTCAATGGTGGAAATGGAAAATTGGTGCAAATTGGAATAATGTTACAGGAGATAAAAATAATATAAATATTATACAAGATGATCTGCCAGTTGTTCATGTTTCATATGAAGATGCTCTTGCATATTGTAAGTGGGCTAACAGAAGACTACCTACAGAAGCAGAATGGGAATATGCCGCTCGAGCTAACAAAAAAGATAATATTTTTACTTGGGGTAATAATATTAATGAGCTTCATACCAATGCTAATACCTGGGAAGGAGATTTTCCAGTTACAAACTCACAAAAAGATGGTTATGAAAGACTAGCACCTGTAAAAACATATCCAGCCAATGATTTTGGCCTGTTTGGAATGGCAGGGAATGTATGGGAATGGACTAGTGATTGGTATAACGTTAATTATTACTCTGAGTTATCTAACACAAAGGGGGTTTGTGACAATCCTGGTGGACCTTTAAAGGCTTATAATCCAAATAATATATACATACAGGAAAAAGTTATCAAAGGCGGTTCATTTCTTTGTAATCAATCATATTGTATCAGCTACAGAATATCTGCTAAAATGGGCACTAGTCCAGACTCTTCACTAGAACATTTAGGATTTAGAACGGTAGCTACAAAAAAGATGATTGGATTATAAAAAATACGAACAAGAAATACCTATGCTCTAAAATAAAAAATTAATCATCAATACTTATCTTATATGTCCAAATAACATTCTGATAACTATAATTAATAGTATTATCGTCGGGATAGGTTATATATATATCTGATTCTGACAAATCTTGGTTTCCACCATAATCATAAAGCATTTCATAATAACCATCTTGTACAGAAAAAGTGCCGTACATTAGTTCTTGTGGACAATTTGGGTCTGGGTCATTAGAATAATCTGCATAAAAATAATCTGTAAATGTTCCATCTTCACGAAACTCCATATAAAGTTCAGGACAGTATATTTCATTATCATAATATAAAATTTCTCCTGAGTCATATTCTGCAGAATAGTAATTCCAATAATTCACTATTTGACTTTCGTCGTCAGTACTTGATCTTCCTTGAAAATCTCCACTCCTATCACTAACTGTATATGAGCCTAAACTTAAACCATTATTTAAATTCCCACTAAAATTTCCTACAACATTATCTAAAGTTATAGATGCTGTAATTTCTCCATTTTCGTCTACAGAACCAGAAAAAGAATAAATTTCATTATAATCTTTGGAAGTTAAACTACCAACAACTATACCAGTATCTTGTACAGTTAATGTCCAAGTTCCATTATCTTCTCCAGTAAAATCTCCTGACCATAAACCCTTGAACTCTGATTCATTAGAGTGAGAATCTGAGTCTATAGAATTTGCATTAAATACAGGCTCATCACTACAACTAAAAATTAAACTTAATCCTAAAAATATGTGTAGTAGTTTTTTCATATCACCAATTTACAATATTTAGTTATTATTTAAAATTTTTGAAGAGCTAAAAGGAATAATCTATATCAAAGCAAATATTAGATTTTTTCATAAATAAATTTAAATTATAAAAAAAGCCGCTCTAAATTAATAGAGCGGCTTTTATTATTGGTTAAAGTTAAATTATCTAATGATTAATTTAGATGTTTTACTTTGTCCTTCAACTGTTACTTTCACTAAGTACATTCCTGAACTCATTGAACTAACATCTAAAGTATCTGCACTTAATGATGTATTGATTAATCGCTTTCCAGTGATATCAAATACCTCAACATACTTCACACCATTTACTGGTGTTTGTATTGTTACATAACTTCCGTTTGAAGGGTTTGGATAAATTCTCATATCTAATACCATAGCATCAACAGTAGATAATGCTTCTGCTGTTGTTAATCTGTGGTACCATGAGTTACCTACGCCTTCTGTTCCTAAGTTTCTAAGGTACATCGTAGTTTCAGTTGATTCTAAAACTATATGTTCTGCACCTCCAACAAAGAATCCTACTTGACCTATACCAGCCATAGTAACTGACGTAGTTTCAGCGCCTTCTTCACTTACAGTATAAGTGTCTGTGTAATCATCTTGTATGTAGTATAAATACTCATCATCACCATTGTCAGCATCGTAAGCAGTATTATCTGGGAATGCTGCATCAAGTGCAGGCTTCTTACCAAATATTGCTCCGTCATCTCCAGTATCATGAGTCATTGTACCAGCAGCAAATGACCATCTGTCATCATACAGTCCAGTTTCCCACTTATCCCAAGGATTAGCATTCCACCATTCTGCATAAAATTGTGAATCTGGTCCAACTCCCATGTGACCGGCAGTCTCTGCATCTACTCTCCAAGATCCTGATTCTAATAACGCAATTACAGCAGCATTTTGAGCAGCTTCACAAGTTGCATCAAAAGTCATCGCTGTTCCGTTACCTAATTGATCTGAACCTGGTGCATAAGAAGTATCTGAAGATATAGCTATATTAATAACTCCATCTCCTGATGTAACTACTTGACCAGTATGATCGCCAGAAGCATTGTACAGTTCTGCACCAGCACCATCTGTGATAATTAAATTATCATAACCAGTTTCTGTTTGACCAGTAACTGTTACAGAAAGAACTGAACTATCTCCACCATTACTAAATGTGTAAAGAATAGTAGCGCCATCTTCATTATTTACATAAGTGTACTCCCATGAATCTCCACATCCAGGACCTGAACAGTCCGCAAATGGATAAGGTGTACTTGCTTCACAAATAGTTTCTGTACCGTCTGTAGTATCTACCTCTCCATAAGTCCAAGCACCGTCTACTTTATAAGCCCATGAATCTAAATATTCCCATGGTTGTCCAGAACCATCAACATCAAGTTCTCCAAATAGTTCAACAGCATTACCACCCATGTATAATTCAATAGCATCATCTCCATTTTGTGATATATCATTTATTCCTTCACCTTCTGAAGAAACTACATCATAAACAGATGAAGCGTCCATGTATGTATTCATTACATCAACAGATCTAGCGGCCAAATAATGTTGTCCAGCTGCCATTGATTGTGATGGGAATGTAAATTCCTGTCCATCAGTTCCACCACCGTTATTGGCAACACCAATACCGTAGTAAGCTAAGTTTGGAATATTCTCAGTTGCAACTACGTGAATAGCTTTACCATCCGATCCGCCACTTGGAACTGTGAAGTCAATAATACCTTGTAATTCAAGACTTGAACCAGGTGTCTCACCAGCACACATATTGAAAAATACAGTATCTAAAGTTTGATCACCGTTAACAACTAAGATTCTATCAATGTTATCACCATTTTGTGCAGTACATCCGTCTACTACTTCAGTACCATTAAATGATTCTTGATCATTCCATCCGTTTACAGTGTACTTCCAGAAATAAGTTCCGTTTTCAATTTCTATAGTAGTTGTCCATATACCATCACCATCATCATCCGTCATTGGAGCACAAGCTCCACACCAACCTGTGAATTCACCATTTACAAATGCTCCAAAATCCTCATACTGTGAACCAGAATAAGCATTCATATCAACATTAAATGTAATCATTCCAGATGTAGAAACTTCTTCACAACTAAATGCAAGAGTTACGTCACCATTTTGAACAGAACCATCATTAGTTACATTAACAGATATTGTTCCATCAGTAGATGTAAATACAGCATCGGTAAATGCTCCTGTAGTTTGATCCGCGTTAAGAGCGTTTCCAGCTCCATCAGTTACGTTTATAAAATCGTAGTTATTCTCCATTGTAGCATTAATAGTTACGGAAGCAACTTGACCATCTGGTGCAGTTAATGCTACAGTATAGTCTCCGTTAGCAACTTGTGTATAAGTTACAGTTTCATCACATGCAGCTGTTCCATCAAAAGTTGAAAATTCAACAGTAGCTTCAACAGCAGGATCCAAAGGTTGATGGTTTGCATCAACCAATGAGAATACTATAACATGATCACCATTTGGTAAAGGAGATAATGTAAGATCATCAGTAGAATAAACCATTACATTATCATAAATTGGAGTGTTTAAATCTGAGGCTGCAAATATTGACCAATGGATGTGTCCGTCACCTTCTCCAGCAGCAGCACCAACCGTAAAGTTATCTATAGTGAAACTAAATGTTGCTGAACCACCATCAGTAGTTGCAGTAACTGACATTGCTGGTTCAGTTGGAGCAGCATCAACACATACATCATCAATTAAAACTCCATATCCGTATCCAGAAGTAGCATTAAAAGCAATGTAATAATCACTACTAGCGTTAGGTAAACCTACAGTAACTTCAGAAAACGAAGTTGAAGAATCAGTATAAGTAGCTAGTACAGTCCATGCATCACCTGCAGCAGCTTTGTACCATACTTGTAATGTTTCTTGATCACCTCCCCAAGCTGGATTAGCCAATTGGAATGTTACCTGTGGGTTTACTACAGATGAAATGTCCATTGCAGTTGACATAAGTGTTGAACCATGTCCTGAATAATTATAAGCATAGTAATATGCACTACCTCCACCTGAATAAGCATCTACAGAACTTGACCCAGTCGTTGTGTTAGAAGCAGCTGAAGTCCAATCACTAGTACCTGATACTATTTCAGTTGTCCAATCTCCTAAGTCTGTATCAAAACTTGTACAGTATGGAAAAGAATCTACAGCTGAAGAACTCAATGCACTTGCGTAAGTTAAACTTGCATCATCAATATACATAATCTTATCTGTGTTACTTCCACCATTTGCAGCAGTACCACCATTTTTAGCGAACTTAATTCTAACATCTCTTGTTTCAGTGTTAGTCCATGTACCTGAATCTTGAACCCAAGTTAAAACAGTAGTAGGCTCAGTTGTAACAGTTGCTTGATCAGCAACCCAAGCACCATCTGCATCTTGAACTAAAATTGTAAATTTAGGTTGGTTATCTCCCTCTGCACTCCATGAAGGTAAATTTCCAGGTGTTGTTCCTGTTGGTCCACTTGCGTGACCTACATCACCCCATTTAGTATAGAAACTCCAGTTGTAGTTTCCAGCAGGAAGATCAGTTATAGTCTGATTGACATATTGTCCATCAACCCCACCAACTTTAAAAAATTTAAACATTCTATCGTCGGAGTGACAAGCACCATTTGCATCACTAGCTGAAGCATAAGCTCCACCAATTCCATTTGTCCAACCACCTAGATTGGCTGGGAAATTTCCACTACCATCTACACCAGTTTCTGGTGTTGTAGAATATTGTCCAGTAGCAGTATTAATACCTGGATTTACCAGATACTCTTGCCCTACTTCCTGAGAGTTAATAGTTAAACTAAATAAGAATGCCATAGCAAAAAGACTGCTACGCCAAAATAATTTAGTTAAATTTTGAGTAATTTTTTTCATAATTTAATTTTAGGTTAATAATAGTTATTTGTGTAATTTATTTTTGAAATAAGATTACAATATAACAAAATTAGGGCTATTAAAAAAAAATAAACTACTGGGAATTAACAGATTAATGTAAATTTTGAGTAAAAAAATAGCAAAAATGAAGATACTGATGCTGTTATTGAAACAAAAAATCAATGAAAAGAATTTATTAGTTTTATCGGCTTATTACGCCAATGAATACCTGGTTTCCATTTTGGAGCACCAACCTGTTTTAAATAATTATCTAACAATAACTCTAGTTCCAAAGCTTTATTTATATCAAAAGATGATAGATCATTTTTTTCAGATAAATCTTTATCTAAATCAAATAACATTAATTGACCATTGTCATAGAATTTCATAAGTTTAAAATTTTCTAAAATAACTGCTGAGTGAGCTCTTTTTAAAGCGATACCGTTTTCATAAGGTACATGAAAAAATAAACCATCTGTATTTCTATTTACTTTAGTTTTTTTATGATTTTTTAAAACATTTTTTAAACTCCCACCATCTAGAAACTTGTCATTTTTGATTTTTTTTCCTGCTAGATCAATTATAGTAGGTAAAATATCACTAAATGAAATTACCGATTTTGATTCTACATTTTTTTCTATACCTGGCCCAGTTACAATAAATGGAACTCTAATTCCACCTTCTGTTGCATCCCACTTACCTCTACTAAGTGGGTAATTAAAACTCTCTTTGTAAAACCTTTTGGGTGGCATAACTGGAACAGAACCATTATCAGAGGTGTAAATAATATATGTATTTTCTTCAATACCTAACTCTTCAATTTTATCAAATAGTAAGCCCAAGCTATCATCTAAATCTTCTGTCATTGCAGCAAAACCTGTGTGTTTTTGATATTTTCCCTTTGGAGTATTCTTATATTTTTTTAGTGTTTTTTCTCTCATTAAAACATTAGAATGGACCGCATAATGACTAAGCTGTAAAAAAAACGGATTATTTGATTTAGTTTGTCTATCAATAAATTCGATCGCATTTTTTGTTATACTAAACATTTTTTTTGGATCTTCATTAATTGTATTTTCCCATTGCACTCCCTGAGGTTTTTGAGTAAAAACACCATCTTTATTTCCAGTAGCCCCATCACTCTCATCATAACCAAGAACTGAAGGACTTGAACCCATACCCCACTTACCAAAATGCGCAGTTACATAATCAGGGTTTATTGACTTTAATTGTTTAGGAATAGTAAAATCAGTTGAGTGATTAATGTGAGAAGTATTCATACCTACTCTAATCATTTTTAATCTTGCTGGAGTTTGACCGAATTGTATACTATATCTAGAAGGAGCACATACAGGAGCACTAGCATAAGCACTAGAAAATCGAATTCCTTTTTTTGCCAATTTTTCAATATTTGGAGTTTGATAAAAATCACTTTTAGAATTAATTTCATTATCCATCATTTGAACCGAAGTTCCGTTCCAACCTTGATCATCAACCAAAATTATAATAAAATTTGGGTTAGTTTCTTTCTTATTTTTATTAGAAAAACTTAATAAAGAAAGAAGAAAAATAAGTACTGTAATTAAATTTAATTTCATAATCCATTTATATTAAAGCGGTATCTACTCTGTAATAAACTACTTAAGGAATCTACTACATTTTTATATCTAATGTCATTTGATAGGTTAATAGTTTCGTCCTTATCGTTATTGTGATCAAATAACATATTTCCAATGAGTGGACGATTATTTTTAAGATTCAGATATTCTGTGTAAGAGAAATCAGTTGTTTTAATAGTGTAGCCTTTTGCATTTTTCATAAAAACATGACTTTTATTTTCAAACATAGGGTCTTTAAGAATATTTACAAGACTTTTTCCATCCAAAACGTGATCTGGACTTTCTAATCCCAAGAGATCTAAAACTGTTGGATAAATATCAACCAGTTCAACAAGAGAATTAGAATTAATAGATGACTTTGTCTTTGGATCATAAATTATAAGAGGAACCCTTCCAGAAATTCTATGACTTGTATATTTCCCCCACTGAGAATGTTCCTTTAAGTTAAAACCATGATCGGAAACAAATATTATAATAGTATTTTCTAAAAGCTCTTCCTCCTCTAGTGTAATAATAATTTTTCCAACTAAATAATCAACGTAAGAAACAGTTGCATAATATCCATGCTTAAGTTTTTTAGACAAATCTTCACTTAAATCTCCTTTTTTAGGAATTCCTAAATAACCATTAATTAACTCGCTATTGTTACTTATTGAAATGGAAGGTGAATTTAACGGAGGAATATCATTTTTAGGTAATTTAATTGATTCATAATCATACATATCCCAAAATCTTTTTGGAGCTATAAATGGCAAGTGATTTGAAATAAAACCAGCTGTTAGAAAAAATGGAGAGGATTCATTTTTTAATCTTTTAATATCTCTAATTACCTTATTAGTTAATAATCCATCAATTAAAACACTATCATCTACTACAGCTTTCTCAAAAGCAGGACCCTTTCCAGTTAGATTTTCTAAGTTTTTATTTTCATTAGTCTGGTAATCTTTCCATAAAGATTCCCACCAATCAATAGGTTTAATTTCTTTTGGACCTTCAAAAGCATATGGCCTCCATACCTCATCCCAATCTTCCCATTTATCATCTAAAAAATGATATATTTTTCCATTAGATATAGTTGTATATCCATTATTTTTCAAATGTTTTGGGAGTGAAACAATTTCTTTTTTTTCTACATCTACCCTAGTTTTATAATCTACAAAATAATTTCTACTTGGATAAATACCAGTAAGCATACTTGCCCTTGAAGCACCACAGACTGCAACATTTGCATAGGCTTCATTAAATTGAACACCAATTTTAGACAATTTATCTATGTTAGGACTATAAATATGAGTCGCACCATAAGAGTTTAACTCAGGCCTTAAGTCATCCATATATAACAATAAAACGTTAGGCTTCTTAATATTTTTCTGAGAAAAACAAATTGTTGCTAAAAAAAATATTAAAAATGTAAATTTTAAACGCATTTATCTTGTATTAAAATTATTTTCTTCAATTGTTAAATTTTCTATTTTTTACTATTGTTCTCAAATGCCAATCTCTGTCTGGATTATATTTATATTTTTTTTGAAGCCTTAAAGATTCTAGTCGTAATTCATTTTCTTTTTCATCGAATCTAGAATCATTTATTAAATTATTCATTTCACCAGGGTCATTTACTAGATCATATAATTCATCAATATCATTTTCAATAAATGATTCAACTAATTTAAATTCCATAGTTCTGACTGCAACTTGATTTGGGCCTGCATGAGGCCACTCAGAATCTCTGTAGTATTCAAATAAAAATGACTTCCTCCAATCAGAATCAGACTTACCAATTAATAAATCCAACATAGATTCTCCTTGCATATAATCTGGTTTTTCAATTCCAGCTATATCTAAAATTGTGGGAGCTACATCTATGTTTAAACATTGATTACTAACAACTGATTGACCCTTAAAATACTTTGGATAACGAATTAGCATTGGTACTCTCATAGAATTTTCGTAAGCTAATCTTTTGTCTTTAAAAGTATGTTCGCCCATAAAATATCCATTATCACTACTAAAAATCACTACAGTATTTTCTAACTCACCTAACTCTTCTAAAGTTTTCAAAACAGTTCCTATTGACTCGTCTACAGCAGCCAAACTCCTTAGTAATTTAATGTTTTTTTGATATCTAATTGGCCACTTAAGTTCTTCTAATTTTTTTGGAATGGGTAAATAATTTTTCCATTTAGCACCATATGTTTTTTTCCTTTGCCACTCTGGTTTACCATCAAAAGTTTCTTTATGTGTATCAAATGGTGGTTTTGGAAGATTCTCACCTATATATAATTTTTTATGTCTGGGTGCTGGTAGGTGTTTTTCATGTACGGCTTTGTGCCATAAATTTAAAACAAATGGTTTTTTGCTTTCTCTTTTATTTATTAACCAATCAACAGTTTTATCAGTTAAAATATCGGTTATATAACCCTTTTCTTGATACTCTAATCCGTTATCATTGACTTCTGGATTAAAGTAATCACCTTGACCATTGAAACTATACCAGTAGTCAAACCCAGGTCTTATATGTTTTTTTCCTTTACTGTGTGCCATGTGAATTTTACCAATATGCGCTGATTGATAGCCTTGCTTTTGCAAGTGAGTGGCATAAGAGGGAAATTTATTCCAATTTGGATCTACATGACGGTTATTTTGATTGACGCCGTGAATATGTGGATATGTTCCATTTAAAAAACTAGCTCTAGAAGGAGAGCATATAGATTGTGTAACAAAAAAATTCTCCACATTTACTCCTTCATTAGCTAATCTATCTATATTGGGTGTTTTTAAAAATGGATATCTTCCAGAAAATCCATTAGCATCATATGGAAGATCATCTACTAGAATAAATAAAAAATTAGGCTGAGTTTTATTTTCCTGCGATAAGACAAAAAAATTGATCAACAATAGTGGTAAAAACTTTATTAAATTCATCTTATATAAAAATAAATAATTAACAACATAAATATTACAAGATACTGACTCATTAATGTAATATTTGAAGTTATTTTAAAAATATTGATGATTATTGAATGTAATAGCTTCAATACTTTCATTTAAATAATTAAAATTTATATATAAAAATATTAATTTTATAAATTAAGAACAATACATCTAAGACTTTTGAAAAATCAAATTTTAAACTCCAAAAACATATTGATAGCTATATCAATATCTATAATATTTATTTTTAATGTAGAATCTTCTAACAAAGAAGATAAACCACCCAACATTGTATTTATAATGTCAGACGATCATGCAGTCAGTGCTGTTAGTGCTTACAACGATTGGCTAGCCAAATCTGCACCAACTCCAAATATTGATAGAATTGCACATGAAGGTATGTTAATGAATAAAACCTTCAACACCAATAGTATCTGTGGTCCGAGTAGAGCTGCTATTCTTACTGGAAAATATGCACATATTAATGGTTTTTATAAAAATGAAGGAGGAGGAGATTTTGATGGAACTCAGCAAACTTTTCCAAAAATTTTACAAAAAAATGGCTATCAAACTGCTGTAATTGGAAAATGGCATCTTGGAACTACTCCAACAGGTTTTGATTATTCAAAAGTAATGATAAATCACGGCGGACAAGGAACGTATTATAACACTGTATTTTTAGAAAATGGTAAAGATACTATCAGAGAAACCAAAAGACATTCAACAGAGCAGGTAGCTTATGATGCTTTAAACTGGCTTGACAAAGAGAGGGATAAAAACAAGCCTTTCATGCTAATGTATCAATTCAAAGCACCTCATAGACCATGGACACCAAACAGTAAGTTTAACTCACTATTTACTGATGATTTGCCATATCCAGAAACATTTAATGATGACTACGAAGGTAGGTTAGCTGCATCTGAAAACATGCTTGAGATAGAAAATCATATGAATAGAAAAGACCTAAAACTAACACCACCAAAAGGCTTATCTCAAAGAGAATTAGGAAAATGGAATAGATTTGGTAATAATGGTGAGTTTTGGACCCCTAACGACACATTACAAGGATTAGATTTAAAAAAATGGAAATACCAAAGATATATCAAGGACTACCTAAGATGTGTAGCTGGAGTCGATGAATCTGTCGGTAAAATGTTAGATTATTTGAAAGAAAACAATTTAGATGAAAACACCATAGTAATTTACACCTCTGATCAAGGTTTCTACCTTGGAGAACATGGTTGGTTTGATAAAAGATGGATGTATGAACCTTCATTTAGAATGCCATTTATGATTAAATATCCGAAAAAAATTAAGCCAAAAAGTATAAATAATGAGCTTATCGTTAATGTTGACTTTGCTCCCACCTTGTTAGATTTAGCTGGAATCAAAGCTCCTAAAGATATGCAAGGAGAAAGCTTTAAAAAACAGCTTTTTGATAAAAAATATGCTAAAAGAGATGCTGTTTATTATCACTATTATGAATATCCTTTTTGGCACAAAGTACAACCTCATTATGGAGTAAGAACAGAAAGATATAAGCTAATTCATTATTATTACAATATGAACGAATGGGAGCTTTTTGATTTGGATAATGACAAAGATGAACTAAATAATCTTTATGGAAAAGATGGCTACAGTGATATTACTGAAGATTTAAAAGGAAAGCTAAAAAAACTCCAATCAAAGTATAAAGATGATATGAGCCTGGAAGAAATGAGAAAGATGACAGACACAAGAATCAAGCGTGTTTATAAAGAAATGAATTCTAAGAAATAGGATAAAGTTACTTCTTTATGATTTTT
>Ga0209659_1000936_pt1 | contig 17795 bp, 21 predicted proteins | sample SaaInlLV_10m_DNA_FD_184658 | JGI IMG/M metagenome (GOLD analysis project Ga0209659, IMG submission 184658) | Marine microbial communities from expanding oxygen minimum zones in the Saanich Inlet - SI072_LV_10m_DNA (SPAdes) (version 2) | ecosystem: Environmental > Aquatic > Marine > Intertidal... | reverse complement strand
GACAGCGCTGTACCAATCCACTGATTTTTTAGCTGCCCATGTCCATATGCCGCTGTAATCTTGTTTACCGCAGCTAAGCTGTAGCTATAGAACTGAAACGGTAGTCCAAGCAATCCACTTTCAATGCGAGCATATCCTTTGAACTCTCTGTCTTCTTTCATGCCGAACTTCTCAGCAACACGCATAGGAATGTAGGCAATACCGTCAGTAATTATTGGTTTATCTGCTGGTGTACCCATTAAGATTGTATTCATAATTCCAGAGCCAAGAGCGTTGCGGAATGTACGAACAGTCTCAGGATCTACCCTTGCTTGCTTTTCTATCTCAGCAACAGCTAGATCATTGATTGCATTTTCATACGCAACTTTGTCTTCGTTCTTTCTCATATCAAAGCCCATTTCTTTGGGCCTGTTGATTGAGTGCATAATCTCATGCATCTTAATGAAAGTTACATAATCTTCTGGCGTATTGATGATACCTTTTTTAATAGGTTTAACGCCTTCAACTCGTGGGTTTTCCCAACCGCGCTGTTCGTACATTACATCTTTAATGTGATCTTCATCTATGTAAATGCGTTTCTCAGAGTCACGGTAGAATGCTGGCTTGTAGCGACCGCCCTTAGTAAACTCATCTGTTGGGCCAGATATAACTTCAGCTTTAGTCGCAGGAAATTCAATTGCATTAGTCCATGCTTCTGTATTTGCCATATACAAACCAGACTCAGACTTCTGCCAAGGTGCATTTGCAAGCTTCTTAGCATCCTCTAAGTCAATGTTATAACGCAGTAGATACTCTTGCTCTTGCTTCGTTGCTTTGCCCTGCGTCCAACGCACAGAGTAATCAATAATGCTGTGAGAGCGCATCATAGCATCGAAGTCTTTAAATATACGAGTAATCGGGCCAAGACCGTTGAGCAGATAGAAAGGCTCTTTAGCCTTATCCAATATGTCAGATCTAAAAGGATTATTGTTTACATCATCAACAAGACGTAGATGCGCCGAGTTCATAATATTATCTAAAGCTTCACCAGCTAGTCTGCCTTCTTTACCACCAAGTCTTAGCTGATTGTTTTTCATTATTGAAAATAAGCCACGGAACGTAGGCCCAAGCCCATGCTCCATCATAATTTTAGCTGGTTCAGTTATTGTTGATACACCAGCAGAACCTAAATAGTTTAGCTGTGCAAGGCTGCGAAGAACCCTAGCTGTTGATTGATCCCAGCGATCAGGCTCACGCTGCAAACCACCTGTAACTCTTCTATACAAGTGACGCATATCACGCAAAGCGCGGTTAGCTTGCTCTGGTGTATTGCCAGCATCCAGCATTTCGTTGAACGTATCATCTAATACATCGTCGATAGATGCTCCGTCGAACTGTCGAGAAAACTCATAGCGAGTTCCAGTACGCTGAACGTATGCCTTCATCACAGCAATCGGATTAGTTTGAATAAAGTCTAAGACCAATGCGTTTGGAATATCTACCAAGCGGTGCTTAAAGTGCTTTGATTTACCAGCGCCATAGTAACCAGCCTCAGGATCTAAGATGTCCTTGATGCCAATGATGTTATCTATTGTGTCGTCAACACGCGACTTGATAGCGGCTGGATCTGTAGACAACTTTACTTTGCTAAACTTACCGTCTTTCTCAACAACTATTGACGGATTGTTTCTATACCAGTCTGTTAGAATGCGCTCAAACTCTACGCGGTTTGCCTTGATTGCATCCTGATCCCAGTATCTAGGACGGAAGATCTTTTCATTAGCTGGCATAACCTCATCAGTTATATCATCTAAGATAGCACGAGCCTCATCTACTTCATCGCTATAGCGGCGCACCTGAGCCTCTAGCTTCATGCGGTAGTCTATGTTGCGAGCAGTCTCTAAGCGCTTCTGTACGCCCTCTATGCGTCTCTCACGACCTGTTATGAACTTTTCGTAGTGCGCTTTAGATCCAATCAATCCTTGTTCGCTAAGACGAGTCTCCCAAGTCTTATAAAAGTTATTGAGCTTATTCATAGCCTGAGCTTCAAAGTCATCAGCAGCTTCAACGCCACGCATTGCTTTTGAGTCTACGCCCTCAAGCCATGTTTCAAAGTCTTTTCGCTTGAATGTATAGTCCAAAGGATTAACCACACCCTTGCCAGTGCTCTCACCCCAGATCAGCATCATATCATCGTATGTCTTTACCCATTCGCCTTCGAGCAGCTTAGAGTTCTGGAAGACTGAGTTACCTACCTTCTGACCTTGTTTGTTTGCTGCAAGCAGTATGCCAGAGTCGTTAGCTATTTTGAGTGTACGCAACTTAACTGAGTTCGGGATGCTGTCATCAGTAAGAATACGTTTCATAGGAGTAGTTACTCCTTTGTATAGCCATGAGTCAGTAAACAGGCTTGGTGCTATCTCAGCAACAGGCTCACCTTCTATTGGCTCAATCTGTTTCTGCAGATTAGCTATCTCTTCCTCAGCAGACTTCTGCGCGGCAATCCTTCTTTGCATTGGGATTGTGACCAAGCCACTAATAGCACCGCCAAGAACAAACGAAGCACCAATGTTTAATGCAGTCTCTTCTTTTGTAGCTAAAGGATCAAGCGGATAACGAATAGCCTCCTGACCAGCAACGACAGCAGCGGTAGATGCACCACCTCTAATAGCAGCGCCAGCAAAGGTTGCAGCACGAGCAAACGGAATACCAATGTAGTTAATAGGATCAAACAATTCAGCAGCAAACTGTGGTATAATACCTGATCTAGAAAGATCTTGGCGTGTCTTTAATCCATCTCTTAAGTTTTGAACCAAAAACTCCATATGCTGTTGGCTTGTAGCTCTAAGCAATGTCGAGCCATACTGCTTCATATCATCAGGAATATTGTCTATTGCCCTGTATCCATCTTGAGGCAACGAAGGAAAGCGAGCTGTTTCCTTAGCTCTGTCTAGTAATGGATCATACTTATAAGCTAGTGATGCGCCAACAGTCCTCATAAAAGAAACATCGGGCAAAGGTCTTACTCCCTGCCCTGTTTCAATTTCTCTTAATGCTGTCAGCCCATTCTTCATTCCAAGAGACCTTTATTAATTTCTTCGTACTTTTTCTCGATGTAATCAGGCTCTTGCATTTTAAATATTTCTTGCTGTCTAGCCTCTTGTTTTTTTAGCTTAGCATCAAGCTCACTTGCTTTTTTAGCCATATGATCTGCAATGTCACTACGATCAAATGTAGGCCACATAGGTTGACCATCTTGCTCAATAATCAATGGGCGCAGTTCCTCCCCCTCATCTACAAAGTAAGCAAAGTAATTTAAGCCAGCAGTGCTTTCATCGGGCACAAGCATTACACGTTTTTCATCTGCATCTAAGTTTGGAATAAGACTATAACCAGATGGAAGTTGCTCATTTACTCTAGTAACAAATGCATTCCGATCATCTTTCTCAGGGAATACAGCCTCTAAAGAATAACGTGATCTCTTGATTGAGCCAGCAGGAAAACGCGGATCAGCAATAAAGCGGCTCTTTGCATACTTGCTATCAACAGTTGAGCTTAACACAGAGTTAATCTGCGATGCGCTTTTTCCAGTAAGTGCCATATACTCAACTAAAGGGGCTAACTCAGCAGCAATAATAGGATCGTCTATTTGATTTAAGGCATATGCAGTTGGTGTTTTCTTATCTAAAACCACATCCATATTAAGCTTAGACTTAGGATCACGCTGCCTCTCAATTAAGTCCATTGCAATCTCATTAACGCCCTGACCAGTAATTAACCTTATTTCATGTATATCAGTTAGAAGTTGAGGATTTTTTATTGAATCCCCAAGCGTACTAACAAAAGTACCAGTCCCAGTAGGAGTATTGGATAAAACAGCAAACAAATCTAAATACTGCCCTGCATTAGGAACTTTTAATCCAGAACTAATTCTATCTAAATTAGTTATTAATCCCTGTGGTGGAGCACTTCTCATTATAGAAAGCGCAGCAGCCCGTTGTGTATCAGGAAGCTGATCAAACTGAGCTAAGTTAATGTCAGCATTGTCCAGAATTTCCTGAACAATGTCTCTGTCAGCTTTTTCGTTAGCATTTCCACCGCCAGCAATAATGCGAATAGAGTTATTCTGAAGCTCAATAGCTTCTTTCATCTGCGCTTCTTCAGAAGCTACTGTTGCTCTAAGCCCATTAATCTTACTAACGACAGCATCAACGTCATCTGTGGTTTCTAAGATCCGATTGCCAGCAGCGACTACATCAGGCGACATGCCTTCACGCTTACCTCGGCTGTCTACATATGCAGCAAGGTTATTAAGACTGCGAGAGTTGGCGCGAGCAGCAAAGGTTGTGACCTCACCAAAGGCTCTGGACTTACTTAGACGGTTTGATTCAGATGTACCTTGATCTGCCGTTAAGCCATTTGGTCCAATACTATTTTTAATCTTAGCATTTAGAGAATTAAACTCTTCATCACTAAGCGCACCAGACTCAGCAGCAGTTGCAGCTTCCGTTACAGATTGAGCAATCTCAAAGCGTAATGTTTCTCTATCTCGTTGCTGTCTAATCTGATTAATGTTTGCTGATAGAACTTCTCTAGCAAACCCAGTGTCTTCATTGGGATCAAAGAAGTCAGTGTTGTAAATCTCAGAAATAAATGTGCGCTGCTTTAATGACAGCTTGCTCATGTCTTCTGGGTTATTGCTTACCAACGCAATCCGAAACTCTTCTATATTACCTTCAGCAGCAGCTTGAATTAAATAAGGGCGAAGAAGGTTGCGACGAACATCTCTTAGATCACCTTCTCTTTCTGATCTGCTGTAGCTTTCATCAGATCGAAAACGTTGGTCCAACTTAGTTTGAGCATTCGTATACAGATAATTTGTTAAGTTAAGGCCAGCTTGTATCGAGTAAGCTTCATCTGAGGCAAAGGCATCAGACGCATTAAGGCTAGATGTAGTAAGAAGGGTATCAATAGTATCGGGTAAAGTAAGCTCTACCTGTCTTGCTTTTAACTTTGCTAAGCTTGACGCTTGCTGAATTTGATCCTGCTCAACAGCATTGTAATCGCTAGATACAACCGAGCTATGTCTAAGAACCGCTTCTATATTTGCTGGCTCAACATACGCCAAAAGACTTTTAACTTCTTCCCGCAAGCCCTTTGGTAATCCTGACATCTGATTACCGCGGGTTCGTATAGCAAGATCAATCGCATTTCGCTCTGATTTGTTTGCAGTGCCAGAAAGAAGAAACTCAACAGCACCTAATGCAATAGATTGTTTAAGTTGACGTGAAGCCGTTTGATCAGCGCCAACCTTTAGAAGCGAAGAAGATACACCGTTCTGAGCATTTGCAAACTCTCTATCATGTATTGCTTGAGCCTCACTAACCTCTTCGCTTTCACGAGCAATAAAGCCACCAGCGCGAGCAATGCTATAAGCATCGTCTTGACTTGCGCTAAGACCAGTTAAGATAGAGTTGGCTGCATTCTGCCTAGATCTTGTGGCAACGCGCTCTTGAATATTTAACTTTGTAAGCGCTAAGAATTTAGCACCCGTTGTTTCAACAAATGTTTTGTATCTTCCCTCAGCACCCTTAGACATTTGACCAATGTAATTACTCATTACATCATCATATGATTCAGGGTCGTATTGATATTTTAAGGCAATCTCTCGAGCTTTAATTGTTAATTCAGAACCAATTGAGTCTTCATATCTTTTATTAATAACACTTTGATATGCAGCAGATGCTATACGTCCAAATCCTTTAGGCGCTTTAAATGCCTCAGGCTTACCAGTCTCAGGATTAATAGTCCTTAGTTTCTTTTCCTCAACAGCCTCAGCAATCTCTATACCCTTTTTTTGAGCATCCTCGGCTGCTTCACGAAAGGCAATGTTTTGAAACGTAGAGGCGACATTACTAATTGCACGACCAATATCTTGACTTCCAGCATCAGTGCGAACAACACCTACAGGCTGATTAAATACTTGTGTTCGTTGTCTAATCACAGCCATTTAGTTTCCTCCACCGCCAGCAGTAGCAGACGTTTTCCCATAATCATAAATGCCCTGAGCCATAGTTCCAGCTGCATTAAACAACGAAGAGGTGTAAGCGTTTCTGCCGCGGCGCTTTTCAGCCATTGCTTGCATTTCAGACCTCATTGAATTCATACTTTTCTGACGAGCAATTCGACCAAGATCATCTCCTACTAATTCTTGCTGTCTTTCAAGAAAGGCTTGAACACTTTTATCTGAACCCACATCCCGACCAGAAGCATAAAATGAAGCAATGTTAGCAGAAGTGGCTAAATCATATTCTTCTTTTCTAGCTCTAGCTTGCTGCATTGCTTGAGTTTCATTTAAAGCTTTATCTGTTTTAATGTTAAATGCATTTAAATCAGCAGATTCTTTAGCAGCTTGACCGGCAGCTATCTGTCCAATCGCACTTATTCCAGCGCCAATAATTTGCAACATTAGATTATTAACTCCGCTACTAATCCGTTTACTTGAAGCTCTAGTGGAGAATCCTGCTCAATAGTTATTTGAGGATTCCTACTGTAACCAAGTAATCTTATTTCTTTTTTTCCAGTAAACTCAGAAACACTAACTGACCTACTGTTAATTTTTAAAGAGCTAGTTCCCTTCAAATCAACAACAACATTTGTAATTCCTCTAAGCGATCCAGTAGCAGGGCCATTTCCTGCAGAAACGTCAACAGGATTAGTCACAAGCTTAATGTCAAATTTTTTACCTACATATGCTTTTGTATTGTCATCAGGAGTATGAGTCAGCAAATCAATGTAGTTTGTATCACCAGATAGAACAGTTGCTGTTGAATAAGATGTACTTCCATTATCAGTCTTTATTAAATCAACCGTATCACCAGAAGAATAAGTTGTTCCAACATTCAAAATTCTTTTGGGAAAAAGAGTAACACCAGATGCAGAAGTCCAATCAACCGTAGAGTCACTGCTAGGTGTATATCCAAGTGTATAATTATAAGTTACAAAGTAAGTAGTGGTAGATCCAATAGTGCTTGAACCTCTTGTAAATAATTCTTTAGGCGAGTCATTTAGGTTTGAAAGATATATACCCTTTGCGGAAAATTGATTGCTGAAAGCAGAATTTGTTAATCCAGTAAGAATAATAAAGGATTTATTATCTGGGCGCTGAGCTTCTGTACCGCCATAAAATTTAATTTTTGCGCTAGTAGAGCCATCTCTTATCGTAGCTTCTATTCGTGTTACGTCAAAGCTAGTGTTTAAGTATGTAGCACTTAAATAATTATCTAAGCCAGACTCGTCCGTAAACTCACATAACTGCAACTTATCATCATACCAAACGTCAGCAAACAAACGATTGTGAATAGAGGCTACAGAAGAAAAATTACCATCTGTTGTTACTCTGCTCCAAGAAGCTCTCTTCTCTGCTCTGTTTGAACTGAATAAAGCAATGTCGCCACTACCTAAGGTTATTGCGGCATAAGAATCCGGTAGTCCAAATCCACTATGAACAACAGATAAATACTTAGGGTTATCTATAAGGTGTGAAGCTATAGCGGATATAGAAGTTGATGTGTAAGCCTCTTCTGATTCAGTATAAAGATACTCCCTAATTCCCTTCTTACCTTTTTCAGCAAAGATAGTAGCACCATCTATTGATAAAGGTCCAAGAAACTCACAACCATATGGTGTTTGCTTTCTTATCTGAGCATTTGTTGGAGTAATGGCTTGGTTTAAGTAAGTAGGTATATACAATTCACCAGTCGCAGTAAAAACCTGCAAGTCACGGTTGGAAACTAAATATCTGATTTGATTTACATCACCCGTTGCAGCAACCAGTTGAATTGAATCATCATCAGCAGCCTCGCCAACATCAAAGTTAAAGAAGCTGCCAATCTTACTCATCCAAATATTGTCTGGCTCTGCTATCGTTCCACCAAAACACAATCTGTTTTCATGAAAGGTAACAGCAGCAGGATAGCCTCGAACAGCAGACCAAGACTGCTCGTCCCAATCCCGAATAGGAGCATGAGAAACTACTTTAACATTACCGCCGCCATCTTCACTTAGATTTGAAGTGCCTCCGGCCTGATAAGTATAAGTATTTTCATCTATAATTTCTCTAACTTGATCAGTAACATTTAATTGAGAAGTATTAATTCCACCTGTTGCACTAGCGCCCTCAATTGTAATGGCATCACCAACATTAAGGCCATGATTTAGGTGACTAACTTCAACAAGATTAGAGCCATCAGCAGTTCTTAACGGATTCAAAACAGATAAACGTATTTTAAGAGTATCAATGATATTAGCTGTAACTACGGTTGATGATGTATACCCAGTTATTAAAATTTCAGACTCATGATACCTAACAGTAACGCCAACATGATCTGGCACCCAGTAGCTTACACTTGTTGTAAGCGTAATTCCGTTACCACTTATTGCTGATGGATCTAAGGTTACGCCATTGTCTTGGAATGTAGAGTATGGCTGATAGGTTACTTTATTATCAGCACGAGCATCAAAGCTATAAACGCTAATCTCAAAAGCATCCAATGCAGTTCTGGTTAGAATGCGAGGAGCAAACAAGGGATGGCAAATAAACATTGCATCACCATACTGAGCAACAGTGTATTCTTGTAAATACTCCTGATCAAATGGTAAATCGTTGCTGCTTGTGTCTTGAGTAATTGTTTCCACTAAATGCAAATTACCAGCTGTTGTATAAGTGCCAGAGTTATCTAGAAAAAAACAGCGAACTTCTTCATGACCAATTGATATGATGTATGACTCATTATCATCAAACTCAAATTTAAATAAATGAGATTGTTCTGGATAAGCGCTGTTATAGTTTATGCTGTAGTCATGGTGGTTTTTTAGGCCAAATCTTTTTTTTACTGAACCCTCTGCGGTAACTACCATATTCTCCACATGCTGCGCTGAGGCAGAATAAACAGGAGAATCGGTTCTCATTATCAAAGAGTCACTAATCTCGCCAAATTGAAAGCTATTCTGTGCTACTCTAACTTTCTGCATTAGCTACGCCTTTGACTTATAAACCTCGAAGTGTTTAGCTTTTTAGTTGTTTGCTGTTGTGAATCAAGTCTACGCGCTCTCATTAAAAACTGCTCACCTTTTTGCTCCATCAAGGAAGCAAGCTGAGCATCACGCGCAACTGAAATAGAAAGCATGGCAGCAACTTGGAACTCTACAGCCATTGTAAAGTAAGGAGGCCAGTAAGCCTCGTCTGCTCTAAAGATATAATCAGCTACAAGAACCTCAGTCTCGTTAGCATCGCAATAAACCTTATCTCCATAAGTATCATAGATGATAGGCTCATCGTTTATTGTTACAGCACTTAGCATAATAAGATCAGACGGAAGCTGGTAAGCCGCATCGAATCGACCCGTTGGTGCCGCTACGAGTCTACTGATCTGCTGTTGATTGGTGGCAAAACGCCATCTTGAGTTAGTTAGCGCAGCGCGAGCAACATCCTCATATACAGCGTCAACTACATCAGCTTCTACCGTACCCTCGTCAAACGATTGGATAGGAGAGCCACCCATTAGGATAGATGCGCGGGAACATACTTTGATTGCTGTATTTGCTGGCATAAGAAGTTAGGGGGCTTTCGCCCCCCTCCTATTAGTTGTTGTCGAGAACTTCAAATACACCGTCATCATCGATAACGACAGAACCCATAGACATCATTGATGTCGCAAGGTGCGCTACCTTCTGCGGTACATAGTTGAGCTCGGTTTGAACATCAGAGTTAATGCCAATGCCCACAGCGCGAGCGTGGTAAGCAAAGTTTTTGCCGCCAGCTACTGCTGAAGTTGAGAAGATCTTGAATCCCAAGAACTCTTTCATTGTCATGCCACCGGCAAACGGAAGGCTTTGCGGCCCAACGTAGTCTGATGAAGCAAACTCATTGATGTTAAACAAGTCAGCAAATCCAGCAGGAGACATAGCCAAGTAGCGCTGTCCGTCTTCTGGAACATCTTCTGCACCAAATGTTTGAAACAAAGTCAGAAGGTCTGCTTTACCAAGCGCACCGCCTGTATCAGCAATCTGAGTTGAGTTAGCACCAGCATCCATAGCTGCTACAATCAAAGCATCAGTTTGGCGACCTAAAGCAGCAGCAGCAGATTGCGCTACAGCTTGACGCTCATTGATGTTGATTTTCAATTCATCCAGCTTGTCGATATACTCAGCTGCATAGTAGTCAGCCATAGTCGCTTCGACATTGGTGTGCGCTAGTTCCATTGTAGAAACATCGCCATTGCGTGTTTTAGTTGATGCAGTGCCTTTTCCAATTACTTGGAAACGTGCAGTTGAACCAGTCACATTGGTTGAGCGTACTGTGTTGCGGAGTTTAGAACCCATACGCTGATATGCCATGTGAACTTCTGATTCAAACTGTTTGATAAAAGCTTGGTCAATAGTATTAGCCATTTTACAGTCCTATTTTGAAGTTACAGTTGCCAACGGGTATCCACTCTTTCACTTCAACAAGGGTATCCTCTCGGGCCTTTCAGTGCGTTATGGGCCGTAATTCCCCATCGTAAACACTTTTTTTGTTTGGATTGCAACGCACAAAATCAACGTACTTATGCGGAGGTGATATGCTTACACCTACCGGCTCAAAGCCAAGCCACACCGCCCAGTCTACCATAATCTCATAATCAGCAAGTATGGTCATAGTCATTTGAGGCTGCGTTTGCTCTAAATAATTAAGCAACATCTTTGAGCCACGAGCTATAGATGTAAAGTTTTCTTTAATTCTATGAGAAAACATAAAGAACATCTGCGGGTAATCTTGGTCTTCGTTATACCAAAGGCCACCAACCGCAGTAAATACTTCACCCTCCTTGCGAACTAAGTAACACTCAGAGCATTCGTACATTTCTGTAATGGCTTGCTTAATATCCAAGTGCCCAAGGATTTTAAGCTCTCTTATATTCTCATGACTTAGATTGGCAGCAACCTCATCAATATGGTCAAGAGTAAAAGGGGTTAAGTAGAACTTACCCCTCTTGAGGATTTTAACCTCCATAAAGACGCTTAAAGCCTTCTTCTACTTGCTTAACATAAGCAGTGTCATTCTTATCCCAGTATCTAGGATCTTGCATCATTTGGTCCAATTCAGCTTGAGTTGTCTGACCTGTTGGCTGAGCGCCATCAGAAAAAGATCCATCCTTAGTTGCTTCCATAATTGCCTCAAGAGCAAGAATGCCCTCATGACTTTCGCACATGCGCTCGATAGCTGGCAAAGATTGCTCAGGGAAAAACTTGTTTGCAAACATGGACGCTGCTTGAATGCGGTCATTTGCATTGTCGCCAAGTTTTGAAGCTTCAGCCTCAAGATCAGGTTGGCTTCCATTAATGGCTTGGGCATACATCTCAATGCCCTTCTGGAACTCTTCTTGTCCATAACCATTTTCAAATGAATGCTCTGACCACCACTGTAATAACTCATTATCTACAGCAAGGTCATCATCAACAATATCAGGAAGCTGATAATCACCAGCAGAATCAGGCCGATCCCCAAATGCTTCTGTTTGTATTTCCTCAAGAAGCTTATTGCGAATGTCTTCTTCTTTATTTCCCAGCTTTGATTCAAGCTCTTTGTAAGCCTTAGCTAAGTCTTCACCGCTGCTGTACTTCTCAGGCAACCACTCAGGGCGCTCTGGCTGGCTGTCTTCCGCTACAACAAAGTCACGCTGCTCTTCTGCTGCTGGCGCTTCATTGCCTTTCATCAAGCTCTCGCTCATTTGTTCTTACTCCTATGTGAATGTGCAATACGTTGCTCTATTAGGCCAACGATATAACGCTGGCCTTCTATATGTCGCAACTCTTCCGTAGTCACATTAGGCCCATTAACCATTTCTATGGTAATAGAGCGCAGGTAGCGAAGAACTTCCTTGCCCGTAGAAGTATTAAATATCTCAGAAATGTTCTGACTTATTTGAACATCCTTTTCAGAACCCCTTTGGATTCCATCTAATCCGATATTAACCTTGTTCGGCAATCATCTGTCCTTGCTGTTGTTGCGCCATTTGCTGCGCTAATGCAGCTATTTGTCTACGCTGTTCTTCGTCACGAATCAAGCTCTCTGGCACACCAAATTTTTTCGCAAGGTGAATTGCTGTTTGTTCACCGTCAATTAGAAGCTGCAACATCTCTGGTCCAAAGGCTCCACCAACCAATTCAAGGAAGCGAGCAACACTTGAAATGTCTTGATTTGATTGAGCTTGTGCAAGCGGAGACACAGAACGGACTTTTACTTCCCGTCCGTTTACTGTAGGAACTTCTATGCGGCCCTGCTTCTTTAAGATGTATATTACACGTTGAAGTACGGGCTGCACGAGTTCTGCTTGCAAGCGTCCAAACGCAGATCCCATTCTTCTAGCCAAGTCACCCATACGTTCTGCTACCTCAGTTGCAGTCGCAGGTGTTCTATCAGGATTACCAAGCATGTCATTGTATAGCGCACGTTTAATATTCAAACGCATATCGCTAAGAACAAGCTGAGCTACGTCAAAACGACCAGCAGCCTGTATAGGCTGAAGGCCAGCAGATCCCATAGCTTTTGGTATAATCGAACCGGGCACTAAGTTAATCGTGTCAGGGTTGATTACGCCGTCATCTTCCATCTGGTAAATTCCAGAGATAGACATCTGAGCATTCTCAAGAATAAGCTCAATAGTAAGATTAGTAGTTTTAATAGCAGATAGGGCGTTAAGAAGTGGGCCGCGTCCGTAAATCTCACCAGCGCATTTACCCCAGCGAAAGCAAACAAAGGGATTAGAGCCAAGACCAGTCATTTCTTTAGCGTAAAGCAAAGTCTTAGTGGTCATGCAGATTGCATAGTGAAAGTAAGCTTCTTCGTTTTTCTTCTTGTAGTCGCGGCAAACAACCTCAAGCACAGTCGTTTCACGATCAGATCCCATTAAGGAAGTAACCTTCTGATCAAAGGTTCCCTTGGGATACATAATGGGAAGATGATCGAACTTAACTTTCTTTCGCTCACGGTAGACGTGATCGATCTTATCATCGGGACCGGTGTCAAGGACTACATGAGGAAGCGGTATAGCTGAGAAATTTACAGGATTAATTGCATCTCCCTCTTCTACGCACAAGACACCAGTACCCACAGCCAAATCCATGAATGACTCATGAACCTCTTGGCTGAAATTAGAGTTCTGAAGAACCTCAAATACATACTCGGTTACTTCATCGAGATCATTATCTACAGCCTCACGCTGCTCAGGCGGCACTTCACTCCCAGCCATAAGATCAGCCCAACGCGCAAAGTTCGGAACCAAGCCAGACTGCAAACGACTAGCAAACTCTTGCACACCAACCACAGCAGTCTCATCAAAGATCTTGTCATCTCTGCGCTGTCCAGCTTCTTCATAGTAAAATGACTCACGTTGAGGCAAAGCATACTCATAGCATTCCTCGAACAACGGAACCCAGTTCTCACGAAAGGCTTTTGCCTTCTGATAACTTTGAATATATTGCTTTGCTATATCAGCCATTAGCCAAACCTACCCAAGAATCCACCGCCACCGGCTTTAAACAAAGAACGTCTACCAGTACCACCACGCATACCACGTCTTTGAGTTCTTCTATCTATAGCATCAGAAATATCTTCTCGCTTTGCTTCCGCTCTTTTTTTAACCTCTTCTTGCTTTGCCAAATCAGCTTCTACACGCTGCTCAGCAGCAGCTTGTTTTTCAGCCCTGCTCGGGCCTCCACCACCAAAACACATATCAATCTCCTTTGTTTCTTACTCGTAAGCATAGAAGGCAGTAAACATCAATGCACAAAAAACTACAGCCTAGACCAGAAGCTAGGTTTGTTTCTTTGTTTTGCACCTCTGCTGAATACATCAAAGTTACGCTTGGCAACCACAGGTTTGGCTGGCTTCTGGCTGTTCATCAAAGCTCTTCCCTCACCAGCACCTAAAAACAAATACTGAGCCGCATCATGAACGTGGCTAAACATATTCTTATCTGGTTTATCTGCGTATCTCTCGCCGCTTACCTCCATGCGCTTATAGGCATAGCCGCCCTCAAACCCTTTGATTAACTGAGGGCAGCGCCTGTCTATTAGTAGTGCTGGCTTACCTTCGACCATCTTCGTCAACTGGGAGGAAACCGACTCTAGTCGGAGGTCAACAGAGTTGGAAGGCGCAGGAAACGCCTTCAAGCCAGCACCGCGCAGAATGTGAAAGGGAGTCGATTCATCAGTCTGCGCTCTAAAATCACCCGCAGGATCGCCGTAAATAATTACCTCAGAGGCAGCAGCAAACCTAGTGGATAGTTCATTTCTAAGAACCTCGGCAAAACGCACGATGCCCATGTCTACCGCCACAATTTCTGACTGTAGAAACCACCGCCCCCTTACCTTTTGACCAAAGACCGCAGCAGGAGTTAGACCAAAATCCACACCAACATAGACTGGCATGTTTGCAGCAACGGGTATTTCTTCTTGAGCTATGTGAACTTCGGATGCAAACATTGGATATACAGGCTTTCCGTCTTGAATATGCCCCAATCGGTTCATCACATAAACATCTATCCATGATTTAGTCTTTCCTCGAATGAGGTTAGGATAGTAGCTCTTAAGCATGTTCTTTGTGTTTTCAGCCTTTGGGTTTGGATCATAGTCTTCTATTTCTCCGTCTTCTGCTTTCCTCTCAACCATCCCAGAGGGCTGGGTATAGAAAGACCAGTTATCCGGTTTGACCAGCATCTTAGCTTGCTCACGCGGAATATGATCTGGGATTGGAACTTCGCCAGACATAATCGGCCACCAGTGATCTTCCTCAGGGGCGTTTGTATCGGCAATAACGCCAGTCCAAGAAGGCCCACCATCACGCATAGAAGGAAAGCGGCCAACACGCATCGTGCAGGCATCGATAATACTCTTAGGAATCTCTCTAGCTTCGTTGATCCAGATCCCTGTAAGCTCCAAGGAAAGAAGCTTCTTAACGTCTTCGGGCCTATCAAGAGCCAAGAAAAGAACCTCAAGATCTATGTCTCCCTTTTGAATCCTATGGGTGTATGGCACTGACCAAGTAAACTTGCCCCAGTCTGATTCCGGAAACCAGTCTAGCCAAGTCTTGATAGTAGTAGTTCTAAGCTGTGGATTGGTATTACGAATAATAGCCCAGCGGCTTTTGCGTATTCCGTCTGGGCCTTTCTTCTGCTGTATAGCGCGGCGAAACACTTCAACGCAGCAGCCAACCGATTTACCAGAACCAACTGGGCCTCTTACGCCACGAAAGAAGGTGTCATCTTTCATAAAGGTCTTGAGTACATCGCCATCGGGTTTGTACTTGAAATTAATCATCTATAACCTTTGTCGACTCCAAAGCGGATCATCTCTTCCACTACTTCAGGCGCAATGCTTTCAATCAGCTTATCGCAAGCAGAGTCACTAACCAAGTGGCTGCTTTGACCAAACTTCTCCACAACGTAAGCAAGATGCACCTTGCGCACAATATTGCGCAAAAGATCTAAGTCTTCCTGTTTAATCGTGTTTATAAAGCTCACTTCTTAGCAGCTTTCTTCTTTGGTGCTGGCTTTGGGTCTGGGCCTTCAACAAGTCGCCGCGAAGAAGGGGTTCGAGTAGCCCCAGAGTAAGTCGTACCGCCCAATGTGTGAGTCGGCCCTGTGTAAATCTTATTATCGTTTGCTGTGTACCAAGCCATTATGTTCTGTACTTCCTTACTTTCTTGGCAATAGCTTTCGGTTGAGCCACATGCTGCTTACCTGCTGCCTTACCCTTTCGTTTAGCTGCGGTTGTAGCTGCATATTCAGAACTACTAAGAGCAGCGATAGCCTTACTAGGAAGATAACGCTCACCAGTCTCACTAGACTTCTTGCCAGACTTGGTGCGCCACTTCTGCTTACCCCAGTTAAGTAATGACTTCTGAGAAGCTTTCATCGGTATCCACCACCAGCAGCCTTGTACCGCTTTGCTAAGAGTTGCGCTTTCCTTGCTGACCACTTGCCAGCAGCAGTACCTTGAATATTAGCAGCCTTTATTCTGTTGAACAAAGACTTACGCATTTTAGGCTTGGTATAGTTACCAGCAGCATTAACAGCCATACCTAATCCTTATTCATATAATCTTCTAATTCTTTAACTCGCTTTAGCAAAGAATAATGCCGACCGCTTAGTGTACGCTGTCCGCGCTTAGCCATCTCACGCTCATCCTGCATCTGGTCTTCACTCTTGTAAAGACCCTGCACCTTCCGCTTGAATTTCTTCAACAGCGTATTGCTCTTCTTAGCCTCAACCTTATCAAGCTCACGACTTAACTTGTCATACCGCTCTCGGTCTTGCCTATCCATTCTTATTCTTCTTTGCTTTAGCAGCCATAATCCGCTTCTTTAAAGCATCAGGCAAAGTCTTCTGAGCGCCAGTCAATAAAGACTTCTTAGGGCGACCAACCTTAGATCCATAAGTTCCCTTACCTTGTGGCATTATTCACTCCTCATAAGTCGAATTAAACTCTTACCAGCATTCTTATAAACACTAATCATCCCGCCACCGCTGCCACGAGTTTTTAACTTCTTAATAATAGAGCGCACCTTAGATTTATTAGCTTTCATCTCCTCAACAGCCTTGTCATTTCCAGACTTTTCAAAAGATTTAATGCTTCTATCAAGAGACTTATCGTGCTTTTCAGCCATAGAAATAAGTTTGTCTTTAACCTTTCTAGGATCTCCCGTAGGATTAGAAATGGCTTTTAATCTATCCATAGCTTCCGACATCAATAACCCCCTAATAAAGTTCTACGCTTCATTCCCTTCCGCATCTTGGGAACATCCCCCAACATCTGCTCAGAACGATCAACCTTCTCAGTTCTCAAAGATGGCAAAGGCTTAGCCTCTGGCTTCATCTCCTGATACATCTGATCAGCACTCTTACCTCCACCACCAAAACACATCAGCTTTTCTTATGCCTCCTTGCAAAATTCCTAGCAGCCTCCACAGAACCAAAACCCCAAGCCTTTAAAGCTAAAGCCTTTCGAGTAGGGCGACCCTTCTCATCCTTCATCGGACCCTTCATGCCAGCAAACCGAGCAGCAAAAGAAACCTTCCGGCCAAAATCCTTACTCTCCTTAGAAGGAGTCTTCTTAACAGGAGCCCTTAAATTAGACCCCTCCTTCCGCTTGAAATAAGCGCGACCAGCAGCATTCAAGCCGCCCTCAGGATTCTGATACTTCTTCGCTACCATATCCAACACTCTTCAATGCAGCCTTCACAACAGTCATATCTGCTCGCGGTGGCTGTGCCTCTGGCTTCTTCTTATACCTACTCATGAAATACCCCTACACTAAAAAAAATATAACTGACAATGCACAAACCTTTAGGGCTAATAATGTGAGAGAGGGACTATTACAGTAACTGACTAGCTAACTTTTCCCCCTACCCCCACTGTCACACCATAGCCAGCAACGAATTACCCTAGATCTATGCTCACCTTGATGTCACCAGCCACCTGTACTTGGCTTCTATCTATAGGCTTGTAGCCAGCCCTGTCTAATAAATCCTTACTAGCTTCAAGCTGAACATACTCAGACTTAGCACCCTGTGACAGCCTACGCACTGTGTTAACAGCTAGAGTAGCGCTAATCCCAAACTCCTCATTCATTCTCTGCATCATGTACTGCTGCACATGGGCTGTCTTCAAAGCTCTATAGGCTGAGACGTATCCAGCCTTGCCTTCAGCATACCCAGCTTCAATAGCAGCTTTAGCGGGAGGCAATCCTTTTGCTACCATTATATCCACCAGCGC
>Ga0209659_1000932_pt1 | contig 17853 bp, 24 predicted proteins | sample SaaInlLV_10m_DNA_FD_184658 | JGI IMG/M metagenome (GOLD analysis project Ga0209659, IMG submission 184658) | Marine microbial communities from expanding oxygen minimum zones in the Saanich Inlet - SI072_LV_10m_DNA (SPAdes) (version 2) | ecosystem: Environmental > Aquatic > Marine > Intertidal... | reverse complement strand
TGTACGCGTCTGTTGCGGCGTCATACGCTTCCTGCCCCGCCTCTAGAGTAGGTAGGTACTGATCGTTTAGTGCGGTAGTAAATGCATCTTCCGCTTCGTTGTACGCATCCATAGCTGCATCATAAGCGTTTACTTCTTCTGCGCTTAACTCTCCTATATCCCTACCATCACGTATGCCATTAGCTGTCTCTGCAAGAGCCGCTAAGTTGTCTGCCCCTTCAGTTATAGCTTGGTTTGCGTCATTTACCTGTCTAGCAGCTTCGGCACGGTTCTCGGCGGCTTCGTCAGCAGCGTCAACTTGCGCGTATAGGGTACCGTAGTCACCTGACGCTCTATCCCATAATTCGGCAACGTCTTCTGCAAACGTATTGTTTTGTAGTGCTTGCCCAACTGCCCTCTCTAATTGGACAGCCATACTTCTTTGGAAGGCGTCTGATCCGCTACCGCCCGAAGCGGCGGCTGTAAGGGTGCTTTGTAGAGAACGTGTTAGCATCTCTATCCCGCCCGGAGGTAGCCGTTCCCCTACTAAATTACCTACCGTTTCGGAAGTGATAGCTGCTGCCGATATTATATTTGCCATGCGAACTTCATCTATCTCGCCCGTGGCTAGTTGAGACGCTATACCTTCCGAAATCAAGTCGTACGCTATATTTCCCGCGTATACAGCGGGCGTCCCACTTATTACTTCTCCCTCGGCGTTAAAAACTCGTGTGTCCTCACTTACAACAGCGCCATCCCCATTAAGTAGGGCGTCCATCGATCCATTAGTAAGCTCGTTTACCTTGTCAAGTACACGACCAACCCCCACTTGCACCCCGCCTATAAGGAACGCTTCTAAGGGGTCTTGATCTGTTATTAAAGCAGTAACGGCGTTTAGTGAGCCTTTAGTAACCGCGTCTGCAAAAATCGCACTTCCTGTAGCGGCTCCGGCGCTCGCCCCAAGCCCCTCTGCTAACTCTCCAAACTTTGCCGACACAAGATCGTAACCCCCTACCGCAGCGAACAAGTCACTAGCGTGCATGGTCTCGCCAGCCGCTGCTTTAACTAGTGCCGCTGCCTGTGCAAAACCCGGTATAACAAGACTCGCTATTTGAGTTGCAGGGTTATTAAAAAAGAAAGACCCTGTGCTAGGCTCAAGTAAATCTTCTATTTTATTCTCTGCACTTTTCTGACCAGTCCCTATTGTCTGTAGCCAAGCACCTTCCGACATATCTTCTGAGGGAAAGTACAAAGAATCATCTGCATAAAACGAACCAAGCTTTAAAAAGAAGGGGTCAGTCATTTTGCCGAAAACATTATTAGCATCTACTAAATAATCATTACCTTTAATATCTATTATTATTTTAGTGTTAGGGTTTAACTGTGGATCGTAATTAGCATTGACAGTGTTTTTAAAGTTTTCTTTGTACTCCTCTTTACTTAACTCGCCTTTTTCGTAAGTCCTGTACAAATACTGTAATTTACTTTGTATAGGCATTTCATCAAAGGAAGACGTAAAAGAAGCTGGGTCTTGTTGTTTCAGACCGTCTAATTCGTTGAACCATGCGTTTGTTTTGTTAGCGTACCCTTCGTCTTTCATCTGTGTTTTTTGTTTAGCTAAATCAGACAGTTCAGGACTAATAGGTGCGTATAGAGAACGGCCTTCTGTAAGCTCAAGGATGTCAGAGTACCATTGTTCAGCGTCTTCTCTCGATACGCCGAAGTCCTTAATCATCCTGTTGGCTTCGTCTAAAGAAATCTTTTGTCTAGCAGTGTCAGGGTCTAAAGCGCTGAAGTTCTCTATTTGAGGAATTAAATCGTACTTTTCTGTTTCTTGTTGTTGTACTAGGTTAGTAAGTTCAAGTAGGTTGCTGGAATTCCAGTCAATGTCTGCTTCAACTAAAGCGTTCCAGTGTTCTAGTCCTGAATAATCAGGAGCAACATAAGCAGGATTAGGTACGCTCATTTTTCTAGAAGCATCCCATATCATAGGAGGGATTCTACTGTCTGCCCATGCTGAAAGGTCTTGATATCTTGGATCGTAAGCTTGGTCTTTAGGTATAAGAGAGGGGGAAACAGGATCGCGTAAATCGCCTGTATTATAAGCCTGTTCTACCATAGACGATATTTCAGAGGCTATAGTATCGTCAACTACATCTTCATCAGTAAAAACAGGAGTAGATGCACGAGACGCTGCTGCTGATGCTACTGCCGCATTGACGCGATTGTTTGTACTATACGATCCACCGCCCATCCCTACTTCCTCATGTCCATTAGTTCTTTATGAGGATGCCTTGAAAAGACGCCCCCACTTCTACGTTGGTAGTATCGGAAAACGCTCGGCACTCTATATCCGTCTTTTCTTCTATCTTGAACGGGTACGTGAGTGGTAGCACTAACAAGGCGCTCTGCATGGTCTGTACTATGCGCGTGCGGAACGTATTAGAACCGAAGTCTCGTGTAACGAAACTTGCAGTAACGTGTTTGTTTGCTAGAGATATTGCAGAGGTAAACGTAACGTCGTCTAGGTACAGAGAGTGTCCGGCAGGGACTGTGTAAGCAGCAATCTGAGACTGGTTATCTCCCTGTGTGACGTGTGCATACGTAACTCCTGTGGGTACTCCAGAACTTACTCCGCTATTAGCTACGTATACGTCTCCCGCAGCCGTGCCACCACTACCAGAGGTAGCTACAAATATCCTGTTAACACGTAACCACGAGCTAGCATCACCTACCTGCACCTGAGTCTGACCGTTCATATTAACAGTTACGCTCTTGGCGTTGTAGCTGCCGTCCACACCTTCTACAGTTACAGTATTAGCTCCCGTACCCCCGTTAGAATCGGCAGTGCTAGAACTACTTATGTACACAGTGGAAGCAGATGTAAGGTAAGGGTAGTTACCGCCAGTACCCCACACAGTCTCTTCAGTGCCATTTATGTCAGGATTAAACCCAAACTTGTATACGGTACTAGCCCCAGCTACCTGACCTTTTGATACTTGTAGCTCGTAGGGTTCTTGAACTGCCATAGCGTTTCTCAGTGCGTTATCTAGCTGGTTAAAGTAAATACGCAGTACTTTGTTAAACTCTTCAAACGACTCTTGGTCGTATACCTGCGGGGGATACGGTAGCGCCGGAGCACGAAACGGTACGTCATACCTAGTATTGTCTACAGCCATTATCGTCTGCCATCAGGTCGCATATCTATACGGGGAGAACCTAATTGCCAAGTAACTCCAATATCGCTAGATTCTACCTTGATTGATAGCTGCCGTCCACGCACTCTAGTATAAAGTTGATCTGTAAACTGCTCTACAGGTAGCACTGCGGTGCGCGTTATTGAGCCGCTGTTAGACCCTCCTACGGACGTGGGGTTGTTATACCCTGCACCAGAATCTGTTAACGGGAGCAATGTCATAGTAGCACTGGGAGACCCTGCTTCGGAGTCATCAAACCGTATGTCAGGTATTAGACGCCATATAAACGCGAACTTATGCCCATCGTCTAAGTCAAACTGCGCGGAGGTGATATAGGCAGGAATAGCTGCTGTAACACCTGTCTCATTGTCGTCTACGCCCTGCTCTTGATTTACTAAGTTGTAGGTGTACGTAGCTGCTAAAGGGTTGGTACGCAGTCCAGAGTCAAGCCACGCACTGCGCGTCATGGTGCCGTAGTACCATACTTGTTCTAGGTAGTTATACACTACATACCTGTCAGCAACCAGAGAATCACTTGAACAGTAGAACCACCATATTTCGTGGTACGATTCATTAGTCCCCGCGAACACGGAGTCGTACTGTTCTTCGTTAAAGTCGTTAAACACAAACTTACGTAGGTCGCACTTTAGGGGTTTAGTACGGCCATCATACATGTAGAATTTATCTCTACCCATCCAGTATGCTACGCCATTGGCGTATGCCACAGCGTTTTGAGAAGCGGTAGATATGTTCTCTCCTACCAACTGCGCAGTCCATACCACTGGAGCGCCCACGTACTGTAGTGCATACAAGGCTGAGTCAGTCCACACTAGTACTTCCTGACGTGCTTGTTTGGCGGCCACGATTTTTGAGCCATTAGACAGTACGAGATCGCCTGCTTGGTTTGTTGCACCGGGAGTCCAGTTAGTAGCATCTTCTTGATCTGACCACCGGATAAGCATAGGGTTCTGAATAGCACTACCCAAGGTGTTAGCTCCAAAACAAAATACAAACCTGTTTATATCAGACACTAAAACAAACTTTTGCGTAGTGGGTACATCAGACGCGCCGGATAGGGTAGATAACTCTACACCCACACCACTTACTCCACCACTAGCATCCCAAAAATATATGGGGCTATTGTCGTGCGAGAACAATAAGTCTTCTCCAAAGTTAGCCTGACTCCATATCCGTATGGACTCTGTAGAAGCTGCACCCGTGCTCCACGCTCCAGACCCCCACGTACTTGCTCCCCAACCTACTAGAGGCGTGGCTTGCGCAGGGCCGACATTTAGCTGATAAACAGCAGTTACAGTACCCCCACCCGTAGCCGCGCTAGAAGCTGTACTAGAAGCTGTTATGGTGTATGAACCAGAAGCTACTGTTTGGATTTGGAACTCGCCATTGAGGGTCAACCCGCCAACTGCGGAAGCGTTACTAAACGTAACAAAGTCCCCAAGATCATAACCCCCCGCTGCATCTGTAACAGTCACAGTAGCCGAACCAGATACAGTGGTAAACGGGTTAGTCAGCGTATTAGTAGCGCGTGTTGGAGTTATATTGTAGTACAGCCCGCCTTGTTCAATATAGAACTTTAGGTTCGTACCTACCCCCACAAGATTTTGCCCGCTCAGAGTTACCCAGTTCCATAAAGAACGGCATACTCCGTCGAATATAGACGCAGATATACGCTGCCACCCACCTATTTTTTCCGGCGTGCCTTGACGAAACCGTACTTTATCGCACTCATACCATCCACCTTCACTGGTGTACCTAGTATTCTCGCGGTTTACTCCGGCCTTTAGCTGTAACTTCTTTAGCGGCATATAACACCTATGTACGTTCTAGTAGCACCAGACTACGGGGGTAGTATCTCTAGTGTCTACGTGGATAAAGGTTTTCGCTACACCTATACCATTAAATCCCATTGATTGCGCGTTCTTAATGATAGCATACGACTGACTACCATTGGATACTTTGATGTCGCAGGCAATCCCGCGTGCATGGGTGCCCGGATTTGATTTTCGCGCCTCTATGCTGTGGCTGGGGTCTCTGTAACCGCTGGTTATAATAAAGGGAAAACCACACACATGACGTAGCTCATCAAGTTTTACCAAGAAATCGTCACTCATCTCGTTGTTGCCGGTCTCCTGACAGTCGAAGTCAGCTCGATTAAAGTATCTCATTTGCGCATACCCATTAGTTTGCTCGCACCCTTGATGCCAAAGCTAGCGGAAATAGCCACAAACAGTAGGTACTGATACCATTCTGGCAGATCATTGAGGGCGGCAAATGCTTCTTTTACTCTATCCACCACGGTCATATCCCCAGTGATAATCGCCCAGCCAACCATAAAGATGGGTATCGCTAACACAATTGTCCAAAATTCGTCTTTCCAGCTCGATGCAGAAGCATCAGCCATCTTTGCTTCCCAGTCAGAATCATTCTGAATCACGCTCATTTTGGCTTCGTGTTTTGCTTTTGACTGTTCAGCTTTATTTTTTAGGAACCCGCCAGCTAAATCTGCAATGGGGCCAAGTAGTAATTTAAGCATTAGTACATTTTCTCCACACAATACAGGCCAATAATAAGTACATACATACCTCTAGCGACCATATCAAAACGATCAAACTTAGCAGAGCCGTCGTCGAGTCGTTTCTCTATACGCTCAAACTTTTCCTCGATAGCCTGCATTCTTACTGCGCATTCACGCTCGTGAGCCTCCAGCTTTAAAAGTGCTTCCTTAACCGTTGCCATTTATGGCTCCTAATATTAGTGCGAATACAAAGTAAACTGCGTAGCCAAGTATAGCTATCCCAGTGATTTGTATGCTATTCCAGAATAGAGCCTTGCGCTTTCGTTCTTGCAGGTAGATTGTTTTTTCTCTTTGGGTAGCGATAGACCTGCGTAGCTGTACAAGTTCATTGTAGCCTTCTTTCCCATAGGTATACATCAGCAACTCCCTAAGTTCGCGCTCCATCTGCTGAGTTCGCTTATTGCGAGCGTATGTATTCATCGCTTCTTCGTTAACAGACTTCGATGAAATAATCTTCTTAAACAGTGGCGGGTTATCAGCCTGACGTTTTGCTTCCGAAAGATCAGATACAGCACCATAGAAACGCCCGATCTGTGAAAGGGTATCCTCTACTTCTTTGCCAGCAGACACCATACGCTTAATAGTACCAAACGCATTTACTGCTACCGACATTGCTGTGATTGGATCAATCATTTTATGCCCTAGTAAGGTTTGTCTGCGTCTAGTCTCTCTTTAAGGTCATCTGGAATAGACCATTCTGTATCACCTGCTTCTTTAAGCACATGGTAGTGCGCTTTCAAGGATGAAACTGCTTCTTCAACATACTCTCTAAAGTCTCCCAAAAGAAGAGCGTTGGTTTGCCGCATTTGTGGGGCGTATCCATAAATGGCTTGTTGACAGTCTTCTTTCATGCTCATAAGTTCACCGTTGTTGTCTGAGCGCCACTTGTTCCAGTGGGCAGAGTAATTGTTTTTAATTCCGTCCAAGTGGCATTATCGTTAGAACCTTGAAGGTCAACAGTTGCTAATCTATATGAACCGTTAGTGGATACAAGTACGCTTCTAACCGTAACAGGGGAACTGGAGGAACTTACATAATAAGTAAAATAATCAGATGATGTTGTTTGCGATTGCTGATGCCCTAAAAGCCACCATCCCGAATTGGTAGCACTCGTTGCGTTAACAAATGGGTAGCTCTCATGTGCAAACGAAGCGGTATAATACATTGGGTTCACTACGCCATTTCCCGCAACTGTTGTTCCTGTTCCATTAAGTCCTGAGAATAAAGCTAATCTATATATATAGGGAGCAGATGAACTACCCCAAGTAAAATTCCTAAACCTATAGAATCTAAAGGCTGGTGCATAAGTAACAGACACGGTACTCTCATCGCTTCCTGCTAACCCAAAGTCTTGCGCTTGGACTGTAAGTGAAACATTTGTAACGATATTTCCTAAAACTTCATTTCCAAGTGTAATAGTACCTGCCACGTTATCGTAGGTTTGATCTACTACATTATTTCCTGATTTTACAAGAAAAACTGGTTGGTCATAACTGCTGGCGTTAGTGACTGTTATAACATTGTCTGAAGAGGTCAATGTAGGCGCAATTGTTGCTTCTGATCCGCCAATAGAACCCCACTCTGTCGTGTAGCCTTCAAACTCACCAGTAGTAGAGTTATAACGTATATCACCAGCTTCACCTGTAGGTCTTTGCCCTGTAGCACCCACGGGTAGCTTCATAGCCCCATGAGCAGTCTTCTGTGGGATAGTATCGTCAGTCATCTTTGACGTTATTTTAGTTAAAGCCATTAGTAAATCCTAGTAAGGTTTGTTCGTGTCTATTGATTCTTGTATGTGGTCTTCAATGTACCACTCAGTAGCACCCTGTTCTTTGAGGACACGGTAATTGTCTCTTAAAAACGCAATTACACTTTCAACGTACTCTCTATGTTCTCCATATAGATATGCGTTGTTCTGGCGCTCTTGTGGCGCGTAGCTATATATAGCCGCTTGGCAATCTTCTTTCATGCTCATACATTCACCGTTTGTAGTGTGTCAGCGTAGGCTGGAGAAAAGGAATAATTGGTCAGGGTTGTCCAAGTGATACCATCGACAGAGGCTTCTATCTCAGTACTATACAGCCCGTAAGTGTTATTAGCGTTAGTTTGTATCCCAACACTCTTAATAGACATAGGAAAACCTGTATCTATTTGCAACCATTCGTCAACTTTAGTTCCATCTCTATTCCACCATCCGTGTATTAATGCTGTGTTGTTAGCCCTCCAAGCGTCATAAAAAGTGCCATAGCTTACAGAAGCGGAAAATGCGTCATCTGGGAGCGCAAGAGGTGAACTTCCGTTAGCCTGTTTATACAAAATAAAACGCACAATCATTGGATAAGCACCACCAACCATTCCTGTTAGTCTGTAATACCTATACACAGCATTTAAAGTTACATTAACCTCTTCTTTAGCACTACGTAACTTACCATCTTCCTCAGCCTGTACACTTACTGCTGTAGAACCTGTCGTTTCGTAGTTGCCCTCGATAGTAATAGTCCCACCACTTGCAGACGTTACTAACACAGTTTCACCTATTGTTACGATATAGGTAGGTGAAGTATAGGCAGAGTGGTTAGTGACTGTAATTTCGTTATTTGCAGAACTAGACAACGTAGGCGTTGTAGTGATGTAATCAGTTATGTCACTACCTACCGACCCCCAAGCGTCTGTATAGCCTTCAAACCCACCTGTCGTTGAGTTGTAACGAAGCTGTCCGGCAACACCTGTAGGACGTTGGGCTGTCGTACCTGTAGGCATTTTTACAGCGCCTGTGCCTGTTAGCGTTAAGTCTTGAATCGACAGAGTAGAAGCAAGTTTAGCAGTAGTAACAGCACCATCTACAATCTTAGCTGTAGACACGGTGTTATCACTTGGAGTACCTATGTTGCTAACAGAGATAGCCGCACTCATAACTTCAATGGCTGTGGTATTAGGAGGCGCAGTAGAGAACGTAAGAACAGCAGGGTCTGCGGCGCTTACAGTGTAGTTGTCTTTGCTCTGGTATACACCGTCAATATATACAAAGGTGTTGTTTTCTGCCGCTAGTCCACTAAGCGTAAACGTAGTATCAGAACCATCACCTGTAAACTGATTTAAGGTAATGTCAGCAGAACCACCGCCAATAGAACCCCAAGCACCATCCTGATAACCCTCAAACTCAGCAGTTGTCGAGTTATATCTAAACATCCCGTTAGCTGGGCTACCGTTTCTTTGACCGGTAGTTCCGCTGGGTACTTTTACAGAATCAGTGCCGCTTAACGTAAGGTTAGTAAACGTAGGGCTATCAGTAGTAGCTACACCTTGGTTCAGCGCCTTAACAGAAGCAATCGCCGTTAGTTCGCTGTCCATCAAAGCGCCTGCGGCTGTGACGTTAGTAGCGTCTGTAACGTCTGCGCTTGCTTCTATACCATCTAGTTTAGTACCATCAGTAGCTACATCGCGCCCATCAAACGTGCTGTTAGTTGTTATAGCCCCTGTCATAGCACCACCGGCTTTAGGAAGCGCGGCGTCAGCGGTTGTTCCCTGAGCAGCCGTAGCGTAGTCCGTAGCTGCTGTGGTTGCGGCTGTCCCCAAGCCCAGTGTCGTTCTGGCTGCGGCGGCATCTGCATCATCTACCAGTGTCTTGCCATAATCACTAATTGTTGTGTTTGCGGGTACCGATAGCGTTTTTATATCTGCATCCACTTCCGAATCCATTAGTGCGCCAGCGGCGGTAACATTAGTAGTATCAGTAACGTCTGCATTAGCTTCTATACCGTCCAGCTTAGTACCATCAGTAGCTACATCGCGCCCATCAAACGTACTGTTAGTTGTTATAGCGCCTGTCATAGCACCACCGGCTTTAGGGAGTGCCGCATCAGCAGTTGTACCCTGAGCAGCGGTAGCGTAATCTGAAGAATCAAAAGCCTTAACCTGTGCAAGGTTAGTAACCTCAGAATCCATTAACGCTCCTGCGGCTGTAACATTAGTAGTATCAGTAACGTCTGCACTAGCTTCTATACCATCTAGTTTAGTTCCATCGGTAGCGACATCTCGTCCGTCAAACGTACTATTAGTTGTTATAGCTCCGGTCATTGCACCACCGGCTTTAGGGAGTGCCGCATCAGCAGTTGTACCCTGAGCAGCGGTAGCATAGTCAGCAGAGTCAAAGGCTTTAACTTGTGCTAGGTTAGTAACCTCAGAATCCATTAACGCGCCTGCGGCGGTGACGTTAGTAGTATCTGTTACATCTGCGCTAGCTTCTATACCGTCCAGCTTAGTTCCATCAGTAGCGACATCTCGTCCATCAACTGTACCGCCCGCTACTATATTCCCAGAAACATCTAGGATGCCATTTACATCAATTGTAGTAGCGGCTAGCTGTATTTCTGTATCAGCAACAATATCAAGTTGCCCGTCTGCGCTAGAGTTAATGTATATAGCTGCGTCGCGGAACTGCACCTTGTCATCAGTAGACACGGATACGTCTGTACCGCCAGTGGTATTTCCATTAGCTAGTACTTCCGCAAGGGTATCGGATGTGGCTACTTGAGCATCTACGTATGCTTTGATCGACTGCTGTGTAGCGAGAGACACGGCGCTGTTTGAGGCCATGTTGTCTTCATCGAGTACCGCTGTTACCGTCGTGCTAGTACCCAACTGCAAAGAAGTAGTACTTGTTACCGCCTCAACTACGTTAGTCCCATCACAAAACAAGAACATAGTGCGCCCGCTAGGGACTAGAATGCCGGTACCGCCAGATGTTTTTAGGGTTACGTTTTGTCCAGAAGCGTTCTTAGCTATGTATATCTTAGATAGAGTTGGGCATACCACACTACCCGCTCCGGTTAGCTGGGTGCCTGAGTCAGTAAACTCTAGCATTGCACACCTAGATTCGGACGTAACTCCATTAGCAGTGGTTAACGTGTGCGCGTTTGCAGTCCACGAATCAATGACCGCACGCCCCGCTATAGCCTGTTCTACCATAGAGGTTATATTATCGTTTACTACATCCCCCCACGTACCGCTTAGTTCTCCCTGTACAGGTAAGGCTAGTTTTAAAATCGAAGTGTATTGCGTTGTCATTTCTTTGGCCTCACACGGCTATTCTGTTTGTTTAGGCTATACGCACTATGGCGCTTGTAGCGTTACCCGTAGGAAATTGTACAGTAAAAGGACTGTTACTAGTGCTTTTGTTCGCCCCAAAGTCCAATACTGCTACAGAAGGGTTGCCCCCTCCCACTTTATATATAAGCGCACCGCGAGCAGTAATTGTAGAGTTTGCCCACGTAGCGTCTGCGAAGTCCAGAAAAGCTGTAGTGCCTGAACCTCCGTCTGTAGGGTTTGTACTAATGGTCAGAGTATATCCGCCAGTAGTGTACCCGTTACCGTTTGCTACTTCATTACTAGTTGTATACGCCGGAGTATCTGCGCCTAAAGAGGCGTCTCCTGTATACAGGGCTACCTTAAAAGTCTGCGCAGTACCACTACTAAAGTCCATCTCTCCGTTTAATAGAGCGACTTTAAAAGAAGTACACATTGCTTGAGCTATAGCCATAATCTAATTCCTTATTGCGCCGGAGTTCTAAACTGCCCAGATCGGTACGAATCCTGACGCAACTTACCGTCACCAAGGTTCTCTAACTGCTTCATGGCTAGCATGTACATGTTAGTGTAGTTAGCGATTATATCTTGCTCGCCCTTCATAAACCGGATAGCTTCTATCAAGGCTCCATTTAACAGTGCGGAGTCAAAGTTATTACCTAGCCATGAAGTACCCGCAGTTACTATAGACGTAGGGTAATGCCCGTAAATGTGTTCTATTTCATAGTTAGCATCGGGGGTGGGAGCCAGCTCTAGTTTAGTATCGCTATAATAAGCATAAAACTTAGGTAATCCGTAGTTAACGGCAGTATTAACTGGGTACGCTTCGCGTAAGAAGTTAACGTCTTTGTTTAGAAGATACGTGTACGTGTTATTACTTATTACCGCTATGCTGTACGTATACAGGTAGTCGCTAGGTAAAGTATACAGCTTGTTGGTCTGAACTACTGGGCCTTCATCTAACTTACGCAGGGCAGGTATCTGTACTGAATTGTATATCTTCTGCTCCGCCTGCTCCGTGAACATAGCGAGTTGGTCATCTGTAAACGTGTTTTCACAGATGTCTTGGATATTAGCTTTCAGTTCAGTATAGTTCATAACTTATGCCATTGGGCCGCGTGCGTACAAACCCTTAGTTGCGCAGCCAGTGCCACGAACCTTAACTTTACCGCCTTCTTTATAAGCACTGGTCATCTTCTTGCCAGTATTTTTTGCTTCTTTTTTAGCGGCTGCTTTACCTGCATCTGTATATGCAAACTCTTTATTTCCTACTTGTGGCATCTTAATGCTCCTATGAGGTAGTTACAGTAACTTGTCCTATACTACCATTTATTAACAATATGTTGGGGGTTAATCCAAAAGGATCGACTCCTCCACCTACAGGGTTCCAACCCCACTGTATGTCCCTACTACTATTGTTTCCTGACTCTCCTAGGCTTTGGTCTGGTCTAGGATCACGTAACGCTTGTGGATCGTGTACAGGGAACTCTCCTAGCATGTTCTGAGGCTGATCTGGATTCCAACACTCAGGGCACGCTTTTAAATTAGTATCTACATTCTTTACAACTAGGTTCTTCAGTTCCTTTAGTTTGTACTGGAACCCACACACGTCGCATAACGCGATGGCTTTCTTATCAGAAGCAAACTGAGTAGCCATGCTTACATATACCCTATGCGGGGGGTAAACCTAGCCGAAGTCTTCTCTCTATCTTCTCCTGCGGCCAATGCAAACTGCTCGTCGTACACAGCTTTTAGCAAGGGCACTCTTTCTGCCATCTCGGGCAGCTTCATGGCTATGTAGTATGCCAGTCCTGCTACTAGGCACGGGAAGAATCTAAAGTTCATATCCGCTGTTTCTACGCCACTACCGGCATCTTGTATGCGGCGCATACGCCAGTAGTACAGTACGTAGTCATTATTATCTGGTAGAGGCCATACATTTACTTTGGGGTTATCCCGCAAACGCTCAATATATAGTTGTATGGGCCTGCCTTGTGTTAACTTGTTAGGGATAGAAGCGTACGTGCTCACACTAATCCGGCTTATGGATAGGTCAGTTTGTGTAGCTGCATTTCCGCTACCCGTACGTATCTGGTGCTCCAACAAATCAATGGTATCTGCGGGCAAATCATAGGGAGTGGTCTGGCCTTTAACTAAGTTAATAGTGCCTTCGTCGATAGTCCACATGTTAATGCCGCGATTTTGCCACTCAATAGTAAGCAAGTTCATAGAACGTCTAGCGGTTTTTAAGTCGTACCCAGAACGCATCTCACGGCCCGCTCGCTCGAACGCTTCTTCCGCGATCTCAGTGAACTCCATGTTAAACGCTGTAGAGTTTGATGTAGCCATTATTTCTTTCTCCGCTTAGTAGCTGATACTCGTCTAGGCTTACCTGCTGGTTGTCCTAGCCTTTTCTTTTCCGCTACTTTCTTTGCTTTCTCGGCACTAGACATCTCACCAGAAGTCTTGGGGGTTTTTTCAGATACACGTTTAGAAGGGCGGCAGTAAGGTGTTCCCCTACCGTCTCCCTTCTTTCTACCACAAGCCTTTCCAGTCTTAACGTCTTTCCAATCTTCTTTGAACCAACGCTTTAGGGCCGCACCTTTTTCGGTTTTGCGAACTCCTCCACCAGACTTGTAATACGTACGCATTACTTACCAGCCTTTTTCTTCCGGCACTTAGCAATGGCTCCCGACGCGTAAGCAGACGGGAACACCTTATATTGCTTCTTGACCTTTTTGTAGCACGCGTCTTTTACAGTGCCCCCTTCTTTCATCTTTCGGGGTTTACTGCCGCAACCACAATCGCTCTTCTTGTAGTAGCGTCTCATTAGCGCATCTTACAAACTTTGCCGCCACGAGCCATGCCGTAACCACGAACCTTACCGCCTTTCTTGTACCCTTTAACATCTTTACGAGCTTGCATCTGAGCTTCATCATCCCTAGAAAATGTCCCTGTTCCCATCTTCTTTGCAAGTCTTCCTACCGATGAACCGCGAATTTTATCTCCGATCTTATCGGTAGCCCCAACAATTTTTTTCCTGATGCTACCTTCGGGAAGGGATTCTTCCGCTTCGTATATTTTTTTAGACTGCTCATACGCTTGCTTTTTATTTTTCTCTAGCTTTTCTGCTTTTTTCTTAGAACTTCTGTCCATCTATATCACCATTTGGATTTATTTGCCCAATATGCCGCAGACATCTTGCCTTTGGCTATATTCTTACCATGACGAGCCTTAAAAGATTTACGTTTAGCTTTCATCTTAGCGGACTCGCCCTTCTTAGGCTTACCTGCTGTAGATGCGCCTTGTTCACCGTAACGTATTATTTTCTCTTTGCCGTTCTCACATGCCTTAACTATGTGAGATTTCTTAGCGTGCGAGGGAGTCCGGCGTGGTTTATTGCACGCCATAGCCTTTTTATCGACTTTACCGCCGGACTTGTAATAGCTACGCATTAACTATAGAACACTGTAATAGCGTCGATATTGGTGAAAGCAGTAATAAAGACATCACTTTGAAAACGTACCCCGTAATCGGGAATGTTAACAGAGTGGGAGTCATTAGCTTCAAAATCAATATCTAATAGGGTAGCTCCACCGTTACCATCGGTTATAGTGAGCCGCCCCGCGCCAGAGTTATTAGTCAGTACTTGTACTTGCCTTACTCGCGCTGGCCCTACACCTACCGAGCCTGCGCCAGTAATCCGCTTTGCGGAAACATCAGAACTAGACATAAATGCCTCCTATTAGCTAAGAGCCGCGCCAATAGCAGTTACCCAAGCAGCGCCAGTGTTAATTACGATAGCGTATTCATCGTTACCAGAGCCGTTATCGCTGACCATATAAGCAGTACCTACAGCTACATCACCAAAAGCTGGGAGGTTAGCAGTAGTTACAACAGGGATTTGAAAGCCGTTGTCCGAACGGACTGGGCCTGAAAAAGTGGTTTTAGCCATTATAAAGTTCTCACATGTGAGGTTAAGGCAAATCTGTCTACATGTCGTCAGTCGGGTCTGTCAGATTCACCGGATTGTTTCCCGATATATGAGAACATACCACAGTGTGTGATTTTACGCAAACATAAAAAAGGGGGCCGAAACCCCCTTAGTACAGCATGTTACTACGCTATTAAGCGCCGGGCGATCCGTAGATACCCAGTGGATCGGAAACACCAAACGAGTAGCGTTCACGAGCCTTGTAACGGCTGTTGCCAGTATCGAAATCAGCGTCCATAGAGGTAGCCATTGGGCTACGTACAAAGTGCTTCAGACCATTTGGCACGTCAGTCATCATAAACCAAGCGTCAGTGTCAGTCAGGTAGTGATTGACTGCATATCCGCCGGGTACTGCGCCGTTAGTCATAATGGCGTTGATGTCGTTATCAGCAGTTCCTACACGACCTTCAGTCTCAAGCAAACGAGTTGCAACAAACTGCAAGGCAGGTGGGATAACTAGCTTCTTAGGCTTGGCCGCGATCAAGAGACCACGCTCATCAGTGTAGCCTGCTACCTGAATGATAGCTGCTTCCAGAGAAGTTTCGTTAAGGTCAGCCGCAACAGTAGGACGGTTGGAGTTAGTTCCACCGCTAACCAGAGGGTGATCGGTAGCACAAAGTACTTTTCCGTCGCCGTAGGTAGTGCCAGCAAAAGCGTTGTTCAGAATGTCTGCGCCTTTAACTTGCTTGGTGTATGCCATAGCGCGAGCCAGTGCTTTGGTGTAACGAGATGACAGAGAGTCATACAAGTTATCTTCAATCGCTTCTTCAGTGATTGAAAAACCCATTGCAACAGTTTCGTGCGTGTAGCGTGCGCTCCATGCTTCCTGCGCGTTATCGTACTCGATTGCAGAACCTTCAGCTTTAGTTGGGGCAGAGCCAAAACCAGACAGCTTAGTTTCTTCTTCAAAAGAACGGTCAGAGGTTTCAGTCTCGAAAATCTCTTTGTGCTCTTCGCCATATTTTGCATACTCCAGACCAAATAGTGCGTTAAGTCCGGGTAGCAACTCTTTGAGTAATTGACTTCTTGAAATAGCCATCTAGTTATTCTCCTACGATGCCGGTACCAAACTGGTGGTACGGTAGGTTAAATTTAACCAAGACATCAGTCTTAGCGTCGCCAATGGCAGAACCAGTTTTGGTTACAAAGCCAATCACTTTGAACGCTTTAGTAGCAGTAGCAGTAGTAGCGTCCAATGCAACATTAGACTTACCAGTAGCAGTATTTACTGAAGTAGTGGCGTTCTGTGCCGCAGTCAAAGGAGCGTTGTGCCCAAGAGCAGCCTGAGCGATAGCGCCGTCAGCTTGTACTTGGAAAGTTACGCCCGGATCAGTAATGACATAAGCAGTAGCGTTAGCAGTGCCTGATGGGTAGTACTGAGCAAAAATCAATTGACCTTCAGCGTTAACATATTCACAACCAACGAACACACCCAGAGCACCGATAGTGTTGCCACCGAGGTTGTTAGTAGTTGCGTCTGTGCCAGTGCCAGAAGCTAGTTGAACATAACCTGCATTAATCTCAACGAGAGAGCCGTAACCGATGTTCTGAGCTACGCCAGCAGGAGTAATAAGAAAAGCATCACGGGCACCAGCATAAGGTGTACCGTCAGCTTTACGTACGGGAACAAACCCGTATGGAGAGGCTGTAGTTGCCATTTATTTCACCTATAAAATAGTTTAATTAAGACCCGCTACCAAAGGTAACTTTCGATCTGCGGTCATTAAATAACGGCATTCGAGGGTCGTTTTCTCGCATTAGGCTGTTGTCAACTGATTGCATTTGCGCGGTACTCTGATCTTTATAGTACGTGTTGCGCTCGTCAACCATTTCAACAGGAGCTTTACACAGCATAAGCCCACCGATTATCAAGTTGTCTTTGAACTTTTCGTTCTCAATAGACACAAGAGTAATCTCTGGGTGATCCGATGCCTTTACTGGCTCCCAACCTTCGCGTAGTTTTGAGGATACGTTAGTGGCGTCCATGTTACCTTGCGTGCTTACACGAATCCAGCGAAATGCGTAGCCCGGCTCGGGGTGAGGCGAAGGCAATACTTCTGGCCTAGTCCAAGCTGCTTTACGGGCCGTTTTTTCACGGGTAACTTCTTCACGTTTGATTCTATTCTCAGCCATTATACTTTCCTCATCTCTTCTGCAACCTTTTTGGCGTATAAATCTAGGGGTACTCCAAGTTTTTTAGCAATAGCTACCTGTGTCTGCGTTAACCTAATTTTCTTAGGTGCTGTGCTCCGCGTAGCGGGTGCAACCACATTAGACTGCTTCTTACTTGTCCTAACCTCTGATTCTTCAGTTTCCCCAAACTCTTCGGGGAAGGTATTTCGCATACGAGAATTAATAGTCTCGTAGTATTCATCGCTAGTGGTGTCCACACCTTGCTTAACCAGCTTACTGTGTACACCCATAGCATAAGCTGTCATCTCGTCATCAGAACCGAACCAAGAATTTTCATTTGCCCATTCGGACGCTTTGGTATCTGGTTGAATTGGAGCTTCTTGCGGTATTTGTACAGGAATCTCAGCTTCTTGTAAAGCCTCTGGCTCAAAATCTGCTAACTTATCCGCTTTTATCTTGGCATTCGTTAGCTTTTCTTGCGCATCCAACAGTTTATCTGCATCTCCGGCCTCATACGCTCTTTTGTATGCCCGTTTAGCTAGTAACATCTCTCCACTAGCAGTTTTCTTAGCTTGCTCCAGTAACGCTGCTTGATTCTTTTCGACACTACTCTTTAACTTGTTGTTCTCTTCAACAAGCGTTTTTGCGTAGTTTTCAAACTCCACACGTTCACGATGCGCCGCTTCTTTGGCACGCCGCTCGTCGTGATAACCTTTACTAAAGTGCTGTATTCGTTTGCGTACCTTATCTGAGTAATCTTCTAACTCTTCATCAGTAAGGTCTTCGGGGGGCTTAGATGCTTTACGCCCTCTGTCCGCCTTCGGTATGTCGTCTACTACTTCGACTTCTACTTCGACTTCTTTCCCTTG
>Ga0209659_1000921_pt1 | contig 17962 bp, 19 predicted proteins | sample SaaInlLV_10m_DNA_FD_184658 | JGI IMG/M metagenome (GOLD analysis project Ga0209659, IMG submission 184658) | Marine microbial communities from expanding oxygen minimum zones in the Saanich Inlet - SI072_LV_10m_DNA (SPAdes) (version 2) | ecosystem: Environmental > Aquatic > Marine > Intertidal... | reverse complement strand
TCCAATTCTTTAGACCTGTATTCAATATTGCAGATGCAGCCATAAGTGTGGGTGTATTTACAATTATTCTGTTTCGTAAGAAGTTGTTAGTAAGTCATTAATAGATTAAATAATCGTAGGTGTACTACCTACTATTTAAATCATAAAGAGGAAGGTATTGGGCAACTCCGACTCATAGGACAAAAATCAGCCGCTAGTCTTATGGCAGAACTTAGTTTACCTTATAACGGATCCTCAGGCAGCTCTGCTGACGTGGAACCCACCGAAACTGAAGTCAAGAAAAAAGAATGTAAGTTTCTACGCTGGTGGCGAGACATTTGGAGTTAGACGACATCTATCTTCCATCCAATTCCTAACTTTCGTAAACCACTCATCATACTAGAGCGTTTAAGTGGCCACGCAGAGCTTATCGTATAAAACACATTATTGGGTTATACAAACCCCAAAAGTCAAAATGTGCCTATTTGTCCTCTTCTTTAGGGCCGAATACGGGTTTAAAGATAAAATATACGCCAACAAATATCACCAAGGTAATCAACACTTCTGAAACACCCCAAAACAATCCTGTAGCATCCGGGGCTCTATTCGTACTATCTGCTACTGCTTGTAATAACATCATATGATCCAAGATATCTATCTAGGCTCGTCGTCATTCTCAGAGAAAGAGTCTGGCTCAGCCTTAGGTGGCGTATTGAGTACCTTTCTAAAAAAATAAATGGCGAAGCCAATTATCAGCCCTTGGGCAACAATCATTAATATTAATGCTGATGTGTTCATTTCGTTCCTTCGTAATGTTATTAGTTTGATACTCTTCCTTCTCTATTTCGCTTGTTGTAGGCCACGTATACCAATATGCAAATAAACCCAAATAGAATTAGTAGCATTAACCTACCAATGTTTTTATAGAATACGGCATTGGTAAACTCGCCTTTGGCAATTACATCTCCGGCTTTCACCTTATCTCCTGCCTTTACAGTAACGCGTTGTCCTTTTTCGAATTCATACGTCTTACTATCTTCAAAAGTTTCCTCTATCATTTTACTTGCTACCTTATCATACTTCATACGCGTATTGGTAAATGCAAAGGTTACTGAGGTCTCTGTGACAGCTGAAGCTACCGCCTCAAAATCCTCCTCTGAGGCAAATTTTTCAGCATAATACTCATCAGCAAATGAGGAGTTGTTATAAGTGTTTTTATGCGTTAAGTTGTCGTATATATCAGGCAAACTTGAGAAGAATACAAAACCTAATAGCACAGGTGTTACATACTTCATTACAAACTTAAAGAATAGTGGTATCTTAATGTCTGATCCTCTATTGAGCTCATCCCACCCTTTGTTTATACCAAATATCCAAGAGAATAAGATTACCTCAAAAAATGCGAAGGCTACTAAACTTACGGTACCTGCCCAGTAATCATAATCATCAAATACGCCTTGCTTAAAAAAGAATACCGTAGGCAAACCAAGAATAAGTGCTAATAAACCAAAAGACCACGCTCCTTTATTACGTCCCCAGCCAAATTCATCTCGCATAAAGCCCATCCATGGTGTACCCATAGCTAACGAACTTGTGATACCCGCAAAGAACAATAAGCCAAACCACATAACTCCAGCACCCATGGCTAGAGCAGGGCCCCACTGCTGGAATAGGTAAGGCATCGTTTGGAAAGCCATACCAAAGCCAGCGTTATTGATCACCCAGTCTAAGCCCAAGTAACCTGCTGCTATAGGAACTACAACAGCACTTCCTAGTACAACCTCTACAAACTCATTCATAAATCCTGCCGAAACAGAATTTAATGCAATGTCATCTCTACTCTTCACATAAGCAGCGTAACAATGAATCGTACCCATACCTACAGAAAGGGTAAAGAACATCTGACCTGCCGCAGCAAGCCATACTTTAGGACTTAGCAGCGAATCATATTGCGGTGTCCATAAGAAGTTTATACCATCCAATGCATTAGCTAGCGGAAATGCTTCTGAAGCTCCGCTTGTACCTAGCGTAAGACCGCGTACAGCCAAAACTGCACCAAATAATATAAGAAGAGGCATCCCAATTTTGGCAGCCTTTTCTACTCCTCCTAAACCTTTAGATAAGATATAAGTATTTATTATCAAACAGATTACATAGAAGACAATGGCCTCATAAGGAATTCCTGTGGTGCTTTGGGTAACATCGGTATATGATGAGAAAAACTGGGCTACCTCCGCTTGAGACAATCCTTCAAACGTGCCAATCACCGAGTGGTACACGTAAGACATTGTCCATGACTCTATAAATGCATAGTATGATACAACAGCGATATTGGTAAATATTCCAAAAACACCAATGTACTTAAGCACTCGGCCCTTCACCATACTATCTAGTATATACGGTGTACTATGATTGCCAAAACGGCCTCCATATCTACCACTGGACCACTCTATGAAGAGTAATGGGATACCCATCAAAACGAAACATACCAAATACGGGATAATGAATGTACCGCCGCCATTTTGTACGGCTTGTACGGGGAAACGAAGGAAATTTCCAAGGCCAACGGCATTACCTGCCATAGCGAGAATAAGTCCTACCCTACTGCCCCACGATTCTGTTGATTTACTCATAAATAAATTAGGCTGCAATATGAGTATATTTTAAAGAAACCGCAAATTTTAAGTCAGTCTCTTTGCAGAATGATAATCGTGTGTCCTCTTTTGGGTATCAGTATTAATGATTCCTTCTTTGGTTAAAGTATCTATACGCACTTGACCGTGAGCGTGTATTATCTTACCGCCTGCCAAGGCCATTCCTACGTGACCCACTCGTTCATTTTTATCAAAGAAAACCAAATCTCCTTCGTTGATATCCTGAAACGTCACCGGCTTCCCTACTTTTTGCTGTTCAGATGCATCTCTAGGCAACTTAATATTCAGCACTTTGAACACTACTTGCATCAGACCGGAGCAGTCTATACCACTATAATGTCTACCGCCCCACAAATAGGGTGTCCCCATAAATTTCTTCGCCAAGTCAGGTGCATACAATCGTTCCAGTTTAACATCCGGCTCGTGCAACTCCGAACCCATACTGGAAAACAAGGGCGAATCGTAAATGTCGTTGTTCCAAGTCAGTTGTACAAACTGCTGAACGTGCCTCTTCTCTTTTGCTTTTATAAGATGGATACTCGACTCACTGAGCCAGCCTTGATATCCATCATAATCCATCTGAATCTTATACCAATCCTCCTGGCGAGAGAGTATGGTATATGTTTCGCCAAATAATAATTGACTCACCATTTCGGAACCACTGCGAGGTTCGCCACGCAAAGGGATTTGTGAGATGTGACAGATACCGTTTCTCACTGTGATATATTAAATATGAAGACGAGCCTTACGAGCCAATAATTGCTCTTCGGTCTCTTCCCTATCAGGATCTGGAACGCAGCAATCTACCGGACACACCGCCGCACATTGTGGTTCTTCGTGAAAACCCTTACACTCCGTACACTTATCAGGCACAATGTAATATACTTCATCAGATATAGGTTGCTGTATAGCTTCTACTGCTACCTCTTTTCCATCTTCTAAAGTGTACTTGCCAGAAACTCCCGTACCATCTTTCACCTTCCACTCCGCTCCTGCTTCGTATATAGCCGTATTCGGACATTCGGGTTCACACGCTCCACAATTTATACATTCATCTGTTATGATAATTGCCATACTGCAAAGGAAAACTTTTAAACCGAAAATAACCACCTTGGTTTTGTTGATTTTACGGCATAGTGTCCAATATTGCTCCTACCTGTTTGGGATTAAGATATTCGCTATCTTGTTGGTTGATTTTGCCTAGCCAGAATTCAAAGTTGATTTTATCCTTTTGCAATGCATAAAAATTCAAAAACGTAGACCAAACTGCTAAGTTATCGGGCTCATGTTTCAGTGCCTTTAGCATTAATGGCATTGCTTTTTGATAATAACCACGCTTAATCATAGCCTTTGCTAAATCATTATGGATTAAACCATCACTCGGAAACTCCTCTATAAGTTCATTGCCTAAACGTATAGCTTTTTCAATATCACTGCCATTGGCATACGCTTTTAGTAATTCACCAGCTATGCTCCTATTTGTGCGATCTGTCTGATATGCTTTTTCGAGATGATACAAACCCAAGCTAGCCTGATTGAGCTTTGAGTAACTTGTACCTAACATAAAATTTTCCCAACCGTCTAACGCCTCTCCCTCCAGGTTTAGTTGCGTGGCGGCAGCGTAGTCTTCGTTCAGGTAATGATATTTTAGCCACAGTTTTGGGAAGTGGTGTTTAGCCAATAGCTCTCTAGCCTTATTCAGGTAAAAAGGATTTTTGTCAAATTTTTCCCAATATTCCAAATACGCCTGGATCTCCGTTTCTATCTTAGGCGAGGGATTATTTACCGCATATAACCCTACTAATTGTTGCATTTGCTCCACATCTGCCTTACGCTGAGGTACTCGGATATAATGGTCGTGAACACTCACGTGTGGGATGTCTTCCGAACCACTAGGTGGCATATGGCATTTCACGCAATTATTGTCCTCAGCTGTCAGTAGGCTGGGTGTTTCTGTGCAGCCTTTGTCCGCGTGGCAGGTTTTGCACGTAGTGTTGTAAACTTCGGTTCCAGTCATTTTTACACTCACATGTGGATTGTGACACGATATGCATGTAAATCCTAGCTCGTCCTTATTGCCTTGGATAAAACACTCACTCATCTGAAATCGCTGCGAATGGTTAGCCATATCAAATGATGTATTGCCGCCTTCATACTCTGGCAGGTATATTTCGAATACATCACTCAAGATCATCCCTGGCTTAAAGTCTGTGAATTTTTTGCCCTCCTTAAGCACATTCAGACCTTGCAGATGGCATCGCTGGCATAGGTCTATCTGTCGTTCCCAAGTAAGCTTGCGTGGATTTACGATAGTAGGATCTATTTCTTTGGTTACATCTACGCCTTCTCCCTTGACCCGTTGATTTACGTGTAGCTCTCCTGGCCCGTGACATCGCTCACAGTCTATCCCCTTCCCTATTTCAGTAAATTTAAAATCAGAATCATCCTCTAGCTTGGGCATTGCATTATGGCAGCTGATACATTCAGAATTGAGAATTCGGCTGAATCGTGAGTTGTTTCCGTTCTCAAATCCAGGGGCCAAATCCCACTTCTGTTCCTGTACATAAAAAGTAATAGGTGCTTGAAAGATGTAGCCATTATGTGTAAATAAATGGGAATTGGTATGTTGTCCGCTACCCACTACATAGTCTATATGTACGTTAAGTAAGTGCGTGGTATCACCATTGGCAAGGCGATATTCTTTTATAAATAGCTTATCGCCTTGCCAATTAGGTTGATAATATAAATCATTGGCCGTATCGTATACCTGATGTTGTGTACCAAAAAGTGCGGATGATTTTTGCCGGGTGGCACTATCGAAGGATAGACCCATACCCGTATGTACAAAGGTGCTATGCTTATCGGAATGACATGTAGCACATGTCTCCATCCCAACGTATGCTACATCTTCTGAATGATTGAGATAGGTGAATGATTGTGCATTGGGTTGCGAACAAGAATATACCGCTAGTAAGAGTATAAAAAGAATACTCGCTAGTATGGCAACCGACTTAGGTTTGCTTATCGTATTTATGAGAACTTGGCTTGCCAATCGAGCATACCTCCGAGGAGATTTCTTACATTTTTAAATCCTTGTTGTACCATAAATGCTTTGGCAGCGGCACTTCTAGCTCCCGCCTTGCAATGTACTACGACTTCCTTATCCATCCACTCATCATCTATATCATCTATCGCTCCTTGCAATGTTCCGAGCGGTATAAGTTTACCATTGATATTAAACTCACTGTACTCCCATTCTTCTCTTACATCTATGAGCAAAAAATCTTCTTTGTTGTCTATCTTTTGCTTGAGCTCTTCTACTGTGATATCCTTCATTTCTGTTCGATGTCTTATTAAGGTGCAATTATACTAATTCGGGAAGTGAATTGTTCACCGGCATTATTCGTAAGTTTTATAAAGTACGTTCCGCTTTGCACTTCTGCTACATTTAAGCTTGATACGTTTTGTGCAAAAAGTACTTCTTGACCCTGCATATTTAGTAATCGCACGTCATCAAAGGTTTTGCCAAAGTTTACAACTGTTTTGGCTGGATTAGGATATACCAGTGGCGTTGCAAATGATTTCTCAAAATCAAAAACCCCGGCATACAGCTCTCTTGAACTACCAAAATGTGGTCGCATCATAAGCGTGCCATCTGGCACATCATTGCTCCATTGGCCAAATATTTTAGCGAATAAATTGGGGTTTTTACGTTGAGGATTTTGTGTATTACCGTAATTCATATCCCATCCTACATTTAGATTGAACATAGAACCTTGCCACCACCCGATGTAATATTTGCCAGGCGATAATACCAATGTGGTATCTAGCGGAAATGGAGTAAATGTTCTCACACCATTGGCTATGCTATAGGTAGGAGTCATTTCTTCTGATTCATAGATTATAGAATCACCTTCCCCTCCATTTACACCAGAAAGCTCTTTCCATATGCGATACTTGAATTTGTTACGCGACACATCAAAAACAGCTTGATTGAAGTAAGTTGCGATAGCATACAACGTATCACTTTTTACCACATCAAAACCATAGGCTATCTCTCCTTCTATATTGCTGGGATTTGTATTTTGGTCAAAACCAAAACCCCTTTCTGCACTCCCATCATCATAAGCGTAATAGTCGTGTAGCGTTTGCGTAAATTGTATCGTATCATTCACACGTATATCATTAGGAATTCCTTGTTCGGTTACTTCTACCAGTCTCTTTACTTCTACCTCGCCTGTATTGGCAATATTCGAAATATCATACGCCGCTAAATTTCGTTGCTTTTTACCTTCAGCCAAATGATTATTTGAATTAGCCGCAAATAAAGTATTTGCTCGTTGCACCCCATTCGCAAAGGCTTCGTGCCTTACTTGCAGACGTTTGTCTACACCGGCCAAGTTAGAAATCCAAAACTTAACAGAATCAGCCATAAACGTAGATGGACTCGTACTAAAATGCTCGTAAGGCATTGCCCAATAGGTCTGGAGCAGTGAGGTGGGTGTAGATTGGATAGCATAGTCATCGTGAGTTTGAACAGCTCTATCTCGGTCCTTATCCAGCAGCACGTAATCAATGTGCCAATGGTTGGCATTTGCTACCTGACGTGTGTGCGTAGTAAACATAAACTGAAATCCTTTGTGCAGATAGTTAGGGTCCAAAATAGGTACTAACACCTGCTCGAAATCTTGACTCTCGGGGACACCCGTTTTGCTCCACACGCTAAACCAGAGACCGTTTGCTGCTTTGAACCAGAGCATGATTTTATCTTCCGCATTGAGATGATATCCATTCCCATTGGGTTGATAGTAAAAACTTAAAATTAGGGAATCAGCAACGGTATAAGGAGTTCCTGCTTCTTCTTCTAAATTGACTGGCTGACTTATGAGGCTATCACCTGCTCCTATGAAGTCTTTGTTGATGGTATTGTTATACGGCAGCCCTTGTGCATTGAGTACATCAAAAGTGGCTACGTTAAGCGTAGGTGGGAATATCGGAAACTGATTATTCACATATACTTGATTATTGAGCCATTTGCTACTATCAGGATAAAGTGTGCTCGTAGAAAAATCGTCAAAAAAAGGTAGGCTCAATGTATCTCGTGTGCCAAACTTATACTTAGCAGTAGGTTGGAAAACGTAATCAGGATTAGCGTGATGAAACGCCTCCAAGCTGGCATTACGCTCTAGAGGATAGGTGGCAACTTGGGCTAAGGCCACGTTACCAAGCAGCACGATCAGCCATGACAACGCAGTAGATTTAAGCATAAGCAAACAACGCAGTTTTATTCTCATTTAGTGTCATTAAAGGTTCAATTATCAGATGCAGAAAGGGCAATTGAGTCCGACTCATAATAATCTGATGAAATACCAATAACCAAATCGACGGTAGAATTTCGCTCGATTAACGTTTTGGGTGCAATTTCATTAGATGTTCCAGAATAGTACTGTGCCAAAACCGGTTCGTCACTTTTGGTACGCACACTCTCATTTATTTCCTTTATAATCTTACCTACCTTGAGATGTTTACGTATCAACATATTTTTTGCTTGAGTTAGGGAGGTTTTACCCGCAAGATCTGGCACTTCTACCATAGGCACTTTACTGGTATTGACAACCAGATACACCTTCCGTCCTGTCTTCACCATTAATCCGGCATCCGGATTTTGATTGATCACCGCATTTTTTCGAGCTCCATCTTTGTACACCGTATCCGTCACTACACCTTCTAACCCAGCATCTCTCAAAGCACGAAGGGCGGTTCGTGCATTCTCTCCTTCCATATTTTGCACTTCTATCAACTCACTATTATGCTTGGTATATATATCGAGATACCAGAGTGTGCCTACTGCCAATACCGCGACTATCGCTCCCATTATCCCTAAGTGGATTAGTATTCTTTTCATTGTTCCTTGAATAACGCTCATTTAAGCACGCAATATACTATAGCTTAATTAAGTTGTTTCTTCTTTGTAGGTGTAGAAGAGTATTTTTTTAGAAGCTTCCTTTTCAATTTTGGTATCCGTATAAAATCGAAGGATCGAGTGTATTATTTTGAATACAATTGTTCATCTCAAATATTTGTCTTCCATCATTGCGATTTAATTATCTTTAAATATACATTTATCTCACTATCAGTTAATTAAAAATAATTCATGTACAGTCTTTAAAAAATAACACGAATTAATGACCCTCACATTTGGTATGGAATGATACTTGAACTTATACTCGCAGTTACAATTACCAACAAATGAAAAAAATATTTACAATCTTTATACTCCTAGCAACCTTAAGCTCTTTTGCTCAAACAGATAGCACAACAACAGATACTACAACTGCACTTCCTGATATTACCCTCAAAAATATTGACGGAGAGGACATTCAACTCTCCGACTACGGTAAAAATGGACGAATAACAGTCATCTCTTTTTGGGCTACGTGGTGTAAGCCTTGCATCAAGGAACTAAAAAACATAAACGGCCTATTGGAAGATTGGCAAGATGAGTATGACGTAGAACTCGTGGCAATAAGCGTAGACGACAGCAGAAATGCCATTAAAGTAAAGCCAATGGTAAATGCCTTTAACTGGGACTTTGATATCCTTATGGACCCTAACGGTGATGTACAACGTGCACTAAACGTGGCCAACCCACCGGTTACTTTCTTGATAGACCAAGAAGGGAATATCGTGTATACACATACTGGTTATGTGGAAGGAGACGAGTATGAGCTGGAGGACCACATCAAAGAGGTTTCTGAGCAATAGAATCAAGCTGAAAGAAAAATTAAAAAGCCCGATGAATTCAAGATTCATCGGGCTTTTTTGTAGGCATTATCGCCAAATTTTAGCTTTGGCAGATATAAGGCAGAGCTGAAAGCCCAACGCCCCGTCTAAGAAACCTGATTTAACAACATAAAGCTTAATAAAGGTGCTGATAGCCGAGAGGTACGCAACTAATCTGTTGGGATACTTGCGTGCCAACTTATTATACTTGTGTATACGGGCGATATGATCGGCTTTATCTTTTATGCTGTAGTGTAGCAAATCTCCCTTTACCTTAATGGTAATTACCTCTTGCGTATGCACCAGTTGCTCATGAACCTCTCCCTCCCACTTGGTGTACCTTCTGTCAAACAACCGCTCCTTCGTATCTGGGTACCAACCGGCATATCGTATCCACTGGCCACAGTAATTATTGAGACGATTAAATGTATAAGCAGCATTTTCTTTAAACCCTATTTTTTTTAGGGCCTGGAGACTTGTGCGGAGTTCATCACTCAATTCCTCATCTGCATCTATAGATAATATATAATCATACGTTGCTTGTTCATTGCCTTTATTTTTGGTCTCCGCATACCCAGACCACTCGGTATTGATAACCCTGGCCCCGAGCTTGGCGGCTATAGCGACCGTATCATCGGCACTATCGCTATCCATAATAACAATCTCATCAGCTATACCTTGCAAGGACTGCACACAACGGGCGATATGTTCCTGCTCATTATATGTAATGATAACTGCCGATATGTTTGTAATGCTACTCATAAAAAAATCCTGATACCGGTTACGATATCAGGATGTCAAAGTTATATATTTCGTTCAATAAGTTGCTTAAGGCTCTTAATGATCGTGGTCGTGTCCTTCATGGGAGTGGTGAGGACAAGAGTGTGGATCTTTTTCGCAGTCAGGAGTACATACGTGTACTACCTCATCTGCTACTCCAGCACTATCTACCGTTGCCGAATCGGCCTCTACCCCTTTACAACAAGGTTTTTCACATCCAGGTTTACAAGATTTTTCATCACCTTTCTCCTTACACTCTTTCTTGTGTGAGCACTCTTTTTTGTCGGCACATTCTTTTTTGCATTCTTCCTTGCACTCTTTTTTCTTGGTGCAAGCCACAACAGTAAGACTTAGCACAAACACTAAGCTCAACATCTTAATTACGTTTCTCATCTTATTTTTTTTGTTTCTTTGGTTATATTAAAGTACTTCCGCTGTGACTTTAAAGGTCATGTCAGCCTTCACATCAACATCTTCAGTGATTAATTCGTCTGTCGTTACACTTGCTCTAAGTGTAAACTCCCCACTTTTTACGTGCTCTACTAGGTTGGTAGATTCCACATCCATCTCTATTTCAGACGCAGCATCATCTATGTTCACCTTAGAAGCAACAAGCTCTTCCGTCATCCCTTGACCTTGTATGTATAATTTCACTTCTTCTACGAATGAAAATTTCTGCCCATCAGGAGCAATAATCGTTAATTTCAATGAAGTTAGTTCTGCATTCTCAAGTCGATCTATGCTTGTATTGTTCGTGGTAAATTCTTCTGAACTGTTGGTATTGATTGCAGGAGTAGTAACGTCAATAGGTAAGCCTAATTCAGTAACCAATGCAGATTCAATCGTAAATTCTTTGGAATAGTCTAAATTAAACGAAACATTGAAACCATCTTGCTCGCAAGCAGAAAATAATACAGTACTGAGTACTAGGGTTGCTAAAAATATACTTTTCAAGATATAACAAAAGTAGTAAATTGTAAAGAAATGCTTTGTCACAAAAAAGAAACTAAACGTTAAAACGGAAATGCATAATATCTCCGTCTTTCACTAAGTATTCTTTTCCTTCTACACGTAGTTTCCCTGCTTCTTTGCACTTCACCTCACTACCTAGTTCTATAAAATCCTCGTAGGCAATCACCTCAGCTCGAATAAATCCTTTCTCAAAATCGGTATGTATAACACCCGCTGCTTGCGGTGCTGTAAACCCTGCTGTAATTGTCCAGGCCCTTACTTCTTTCTCCCCAGCGGTAAAGTAAGTGTAGTAGTTCAACAGCTTATATGCCGCTTTGATAATTCTATTTACGCCACTTTCTGTAAGACCCATATCATCTAAGAATAACTTTTTGTCGTCCTCTTCCATATCAATCATTTCACTTTCTATCTCAGCACTTACGTACATTACTTGTGCACCTTCCTCGGCCACCGCTGCTTCAAAAGCCTTGGTATGATGATTTCCATTTACCACACTGGCATCGTCTACATTACAAACATATAGCACTGGTTTCACCGTTAGTAAATTTAGGTCTTTTACCAGTTCCCAATGTTTCTCATCAAGGTCTAGTGTACGAGCAGATTTACCTTGCTCCAATGTTTCTTTGATAGTACTTGCTACCTCGAATACTGCCTTTGCTTCTTTGTTGCCGCTACCAGCTAGTTTTTGCACCTTAGTGATTTTGGCCTCTATCGCCTCTAGGTCTTTGAGTTGAAGCTCCGTATCTATGATCTCTTTGTCACGTACAGGATCTACACTGCCGTCTACGTGGGTGATATTCTCATCATCAAAGCATCGCACGACGTGCAATATGGCATTGGTATTACGGATATTTCCTAGAAACTGATTACCCAGTCCTTCTCCTTTACTCGCTCCTTTTACTAGTCCAGCTATATCTACAATCTCTACCGTGGTAGGCAGTATTTTTTGTGGATTTACAAGATCAGATATTTTGTTCAATCGCTCATCAGGTACGGTAATCATACCTACATTTGGCTCTATCGTACAAAACGGATAGTTTGCACTTTCTGCCTTTGCGTTACTCAAACAGTTAAAAAGAGTTGATTTCCCTACGTTGGGCAACCCAACTATACCACACTGTAATGCCATTGATTCTTAATTTGGCTGCAAGTTTAGGATTTTTTGCGTTAGCATTATTCATAAAAAAGCTACTCCAACTTTTGCAATGCTCTATCCTCGGCCCACACCTGCTCTAGCCAGTGTCTCTTGCTTTGTTTTTCCTTAAATTTTTCAATCCGATTAGCAATTTTATTTTGATAGTCTATATCATTAAAATATCCTCTTTTGGCAAAGGGTATTTCTTCTACCTGCTTGGCTTCTATCTGGCTTACTTCCTCATCAGTAAGTTGCAAGTAAGGCAACGCCTTATCGCTCAAGTCACTCATAAAAGGCAAATGGACAAACGCTGATTCATAATGCTTAAAATTATACTTAGCAATAATGCCATCCCAATTGAACAAACAGATGACTACCAAAAGAATATATCCTGCCAAAGCATTTACCCTGAAAACATAGTAAGTACTTCGCACCCCATATATCTTAACCGCCAACGTACCTAAACCTACCAAGCAAGCGAGCAAAAAGAACAGCACTCCTATACGTAAATATGCCAACCCAAAGAACTCGATGTAATATAAGGTGCGTACCACCACAGATATTACGAGTAATGCATTGAGCCCCAACCAAACGTGGGCCAATAGCTTGAGTGTTTTGTTCTGAGCATAAAAATTCAAATTCTTGCGGAAATAGTATAAGGTGATGCCCATAGATACTAAGATAGCCACTATGAGTATATAAGTTCCCTCGTGTACCAATTCTTTGAGCAACTCTCCTCCCCACTCAAAACCGACCCAGACATTGGTAATCTCCAGATACAACAAGATACTGAGCATAGCACACAACGTACTGAGCAAGAATACGCCCGATTTATACTCGATCGTAAGATCCAGATTCCTAAAGTGACGAAACGCCTTTAGCCGAACACGAGTAAGTGCGTCTGAGGCTTTACTATCCGCCGTACTCCACGATGATGGGCGATACTGTAGACTGTGTACTACGGCTATCGCCAATCCTAGCACGGCCACTATTACCGCTTCTATATCTATATACTTGAGCACTTTTGCCATAAAATCGCCCAGTACCTCGCCTATATGACCTAAGGCATCAGAAAAATAACTACTCCCCATACTATACAAGGCGAGAAATAGCAAAATGACAAACAGTGGCAGAAATGCCACGCGTGCCACCTTGCCCAATGAGATGTGGCTCTTTCTCTTTTTTCGAGATTTGAACGAGCTAAAAAAGTCGGACACGGCACGGCCATAATTGGCAAAAAAATTGGCGAATGCATACCACAAACTCCGTAATGCGGTACTGGCGTGTAAACCGATGAGCAGTACAAAAGATAAAATATGGACAAAGAGCGTAAATGGGCTAGCGAATAAGAAGTATAAAATGGAAGTAAGCAGAAAACCTACGCCCACCACTTTGGCGATATGACTCTGGAATAGGGATGTTTTGAGCGAGACAAGCAATACGGTAGTCGCTACTCCGTAGATGGCTACATTGAGCCCCAGTGATTTTTCGAAAAAGAGCAAAACAAATAAGAGGGTTGCCAATAGGGTAACGAGATACTTCGGTAAGTTCATACGGATGCTTTTTTTTGATTAGTTGCGGTAAAAACGGCAAAATTTATACAATATTACACTGTTACTCGATGCATTACGGCTATTCATGGAAAATTCATATCGAGACTCTTCCTCTTCACCATCCGCCCTTCTGTCAGCTATATAGCTTCGGAACGCATTTTGAAATACGCTTATCTAAAATGCTCAATTTGCTCATACGATTAATAGATTCTATCATCTGGCCACTGGTCATAGTGGTAAGTATTTGGGTCGTGTTTTTTGTAAATATGCGTTTTGATCTTGGGCTTAATTACTTTGGTATGCGACCCCAAGAGTGGCGTGGCTTATATGGCATATTTACAATGCCTTTTCTACATGGTGACTTCGACCATCTTTTCAGCAACAGTGTTCCGCTGCTCCTGTCTATGGGTTTTATATTCATCTACTTTGAGCGTGAGCGTTTTCATATCTTACTTTTCAATGCACTTCTTACGGGCATTATTCTGCTAGCTATGGGCGATTACGGCAGCAATCATATAGGTGCTAGCGGCTTGGTGTATGCTTATATCTTTTTTCTCATAACACATGCCGTAGTTACTCGTAACAAAGAGATGCTGGGTGCTGCATTCTTACTTATTTTCTTATATGGCAGTCTGATATATGGCATATTCCCAGAGTATGGCCGTATCGTGGGCAAAAATATCTCGTGGGAAGGTCACCTCGGAGGAGCTATATCAGGTGTAGTACTGGGGCTATTGTACCGCAACCGCGGACCACAACAGGCGATATTCTTTGAGGAAGAAACCGATGATGGTGATGATGATGACGACGACCCCGATGCCTACTGGAAAACTCCAGAACAACGAGCACAAGAGACTACCGTGAGGTATTATTACAAGGAAAGGGAGTAGCCACTAGATCAGCCTAACGTATTTAAGGAGCGGCTATTTATCCCTACTTTCGCACTCGTGAGGGTTGTATTCGCTATAGTATTTTGTTTGGCATTTTTGAGTAGTACGCCGTGGGGTTTTTATGCTCATAAGGAGATTAACTACTTGGCTACATTTACACTGCCGCAGGAGATGTTTGGTTTTTATAAGAGTAATATTGGCTACATACAAGACTTTGCGGTACGCCCCGACCAACGTCGATATGCCGTAGATGATGAAGCACCCAGGCACTACATTGACCTAGACCATTGGGAAACTTCTGTACCTATAGATACGATTCCTCACCGCTGGGATAGTGCCGTAGCCCGATATGGCGAGAAGGAACTCACAGCATACGGTATTGTGCCGTGGCACATCCAAAAAGTACACAGCTGACTCACTTACGCTATGAAAAAGCGTGACTTCGAGCAAATAATAAAACTAAGTGCCGACCTAGGTCACTATATAGCCGATGCTCACGTACCGCTAAATACCACCGAAAATTACAACGGACAACTTACCAACCAAAAAGGCATACACGGCCTGTGGGAATCCCGATTACCCGAACTCTTTGCGAGTGATTACGATTTTTATACGGGGAAAGCCATCTACCTCGAAGACCCGTTGGAAACGATGTGGCTAGCCGTGGCAGAAAGCTTTGCTGCAAAGGATACCGTTCTGGCTCTGGAACGACAACTTACCGAGACTATGCCCAATACGAAATACTCCTTTGAACGCCGCGGAGCGACTACCGTAAAGGTGTATAGCCGTGAGTTCAGTGATGCCTACCATACCGCTATGGGCACTATGGTGGAGCGTAGAATGAAAAAAGCGATTTACACTACAGGATGCTTTTGGTACACGGCGTGGGTAGATGCAGGACAACCCGACCTTACCTTTGAAATCGCCCAACATATAGACCTCCAACCGCAAATAGACTCGCTGCAAAGCCTAATGAACGGGGAGAAAAAAGGGCGGATGGAAACGCATTGATATGACGTAACATTAAGAGGGTTTTTGGTGGTGGCTCCATCGTTTATAAAGTTAATTAGGTATTCGTCAATGACGAAAGGGCTTCACGGAGACGGTCGTTCACTTCTTGATACATTCCGCTGCCGCAGAACATTTGTCCCAATGGCTATCGGGAGACAACGTCTCAAAACACCGAATGCTGTGCTTAGCAGCTTGTCATTTCGAGTGGAAGCAGCTTTGCCGCTTTTGTACCGAGAAAAGACAAGCAACATCCTACTGAACGCGATAACGCTAATTCTTCACCACACGTATGGTAGTGGTCTTTCCATCCACAGCACATTTTAATAGGTATACTCCTGCTGATAGGTCTGCAAAGTCAAGTCTTGCAGTTACCCCTATTAGGTTAGCCGTTTTCACTTCTTTCCCTGCACGGTTGGTAAGGGTATAACCCATTATTTTACCAGATGCATTGCTTATCGTTAGTTGGCTGACTGCCGGATTAGGATATACCGATACTCCCAAACTACGCAGCAATTCCAAACCAGCAAAGTCTGGCAAAGACAAACTCTCAGAACTATCTTTGACACAGCCGTTTACCGTCTCTACCTCTAAGGTTACATTCAATGTTTCGCCAGCAGATGTACCATAGTCGTGTACAGGCGATACGTCATTGCTAGTAGCCGAGCCATCACCAAAATTCCATCGGTAGATGCTGTAGTTATTTACCTCTGGAGTGAAGGTATATTCCGTATGCGAACGGGTGTACGTAAATCCCGCATTCGATTCTATTTCCCTATTTACATACTCGTATTCTGAAGTATCTGTACATTGTCCTTTACTTACGATTACGTAGATGCTATCGTTATTATTGAGCATCGTATTCGAATAGCTATTCGATGCTCCGCTTTGCACCAAGTTGTTATTCAGATAAAAATCAAAATTTTCGATGCTGTCATTGGCTGTGTATGTAATGTCTTCACCTACACAGTAGGCTCCTAGTTTATCTGCTTTTAGGGCAATATCAAATATGACATCCACCTCAACTGATATTTCTATCTCTCGTGGAGGACAAACAAGGTTATTGCTATCCAAAATGCGAAGCAAGTATGTTCTGCTAGATGTAGGGTTGAAACTAAAAATTGTATCAGTAAACGGAGCTCCACCGTCTAGAGACAAACTATAATTATCTTCTGACAGACCATTAATCTCTACACGCCATAAGTCACCTTTACAAACAGAAGAGGGTGCCTGCACACTAGCATCGAGTTGTGTACACGGCTGGCTAGCACATTTTTTAGACCCGATTAAACTGTAGGTGCACGGGGCCGCTTGTATAGATCGTACCCAAAGTTCCACAGAGTCTTGGGGTTGCAGTCCACTTACCACGTGCGTATTGCCCAATATTCCGCTACTTGGCGATTGCCAAGACGCACCACCATTGGTAGTTACTTCGTACCCTTGATGGGCAGAGAGGCTAGTCCAAGCAAAGGTAATACTGCTGGGTGTACTGGCCGTACAATCTAATACTGGAGCATCTCCTTGTTGTTTTTCATTGATGACTAACGTTACCATGTCACTTTTACAGCCATTGCTATTGAGTACTTGGAGTCCGTATGTTGCAGTGCCGTCAAAAGTCAGCGTATATGTAGTACCTGTAGTGGCAGCGAGTAATGCTCCATCTTCATAAAAATAAAAACTATCAAAATCTGTCGTAGTTGCTTCTAGTACTAAAGAAGAATTGGTGCAACTGCTATCATTATACAGGGATGCACTACTGGTAAGTCCAGCTATGGGCTGAGGATAAAAAGCAACATCTACACTATTACTCACGCGAGAGCATCCATTGGCACCTGCGGCCGTCACAAAATAATTGCCCGCATTTTTAACCCAAATTTCATTGCCAGTGGCACCATTATTCCACGAGTACGTAACACCTGATTGTAGTGCGGAGCTGAGCAATATGGAATCTCCTTGGCAAATAGATTGTGTAGCACCTCCTGAGATAGATGGCCCAGGAGAAGGAATTACCGTAATATATACCGTATCAGGTAACGATATTCCTTTGCTATTGGTAGCAGTAAGTATGGCTCTATAATTACCCGGAAAATTATACCGAACACTTGGATTTTGAGTGGTAGACAGTGTAGGCGAGCCGCCAGTTGTACTCCAATTCCAAGAGGTAGGGCTGTTAGTAGCCGAACCTGTAAAACTCGCCAATGCTCCTTG
>Ga0209659_1000910_pt1 | contig 18173 bp, 16 predicted proteins | sample SaaInlLV_10m_DNA_FD_184658 | JGI IMG/M metagenome (GOLD analysis project Ga0209659, IMG submission 184658) | Marine microbial communities from expanding oxygen minimum zones in the Saanich Inlet - SI072_LV_10m_DNA (SPAdes) (version 2) | ecosystem: Environmental > Aquatic > Marine > Intertidal... | reverse complement strand
AACCTATTTTTAATCTATGCAAATCAAATGCAAAGCAGGTTATTGCAAATCATTTAAGTAAGGAAGAAAAATATACCTTTGCTTTAAATGAGGTAAAAAATAGCTTAGATTTAAAAGTTTTAAACAAAATAGAAGCCTATGATATAAGTCATTTATATCAGGATCATGCAGTTGCTTCTTGTATTGTATATTCTAAAAAAGGAGCAAATAAAGATAAATATAGACTATTTAATATTCCCAGAAATTTAGCAGGTAACGATATTGGATCACTAGAACATGCTCTCTCAAGAAGGCTCAAGTATTATGAGGATAAGGAAACAAAACCTGATTTGCTATTAATTGATGGTGGCAAAACACAATTAAAATTTGTTGAATCTATTATTAATAACTCAAAGCATCCAGATATTAAAGTTATCTCAATTGTCAAGGGTGCTAACAGGGTAAGAGCTACTGAAACCATTCTATCCTGTGAGGGAGTTATAGAGATGGATAAGTTCTCTAAAGGGTATTTAGTTCTTCAAGAGATAAGAGATGAATCTCATAGATTTGCAATAAACGCACAAAGAAAAAAGAAAAAAAATAGCATTAGAAAATCTTTTCTTGACGAAATTGATGGCATTGGCCCAGTAACAAAATCTAATCTCCTCAAAAAATTTAAAAATATTAAAAGTGTAAAAAATGCTAGATTAGATGATTTAATGACTATTGCTGGCATTAATGAGAAAATAGCTCAACAAATTATTTCTTATAAAAACTAATGGCTGTATTTATAAATTTACTCACAATATCTAGAATGGCGCTTGGTGCATTTATATTTATTCTTTTAACTCGAACAGAAATGTATTGGATTGCATTTATATTATTCTTTATCGCAAGTATTACAGATTACTTTGACGGCTACTTGGCAAGAAAATATAACTCTGTCTCTCAGATTGGAGAAATTCTCGATCCGATTGCCGATAAGATACTTATCGTATTTTTATTATTTGCAATATCTATAAATCTTTCAAGTTACTACATTGGGTTTACATCAGCTCTGATCATTACACGAGAAATTTGGGTTGGGGCTCTTAGAGACTATAACGCAAGACAAAATAAATCAGATGCCACTAAAGTTACAATGTTAGCAAAAATAAAAACAACTATTCAATTGTTTACTATAAGCGTATATTTATTGGGATTTGGTTTAAATAATATGTTTATTTTGTTTACAGCTGACATGTTGCTATTTACATCACTTATAATCACTTTATACACAGGTTTCTTATATACTCTAAATACCTTTAAAAAATAACTTTTTTAAATTTAATTAGTTGTATACAATACATAAGCTTAATTAGGCTGGATGGCAGAGTGGTTATGCAGCGGCCTGCAAAGCCGTTTACGCCGGTTCGATTCCGGCTTCAGCCTCCACAGTACTTTAGCCTATAATGTCGTTATAAACATAAATATTAAATAAATTGCATTCATAAATTATATGTGTAAAAATTCACATATTATGACAAAATCCAATGAAGATAAGATATCTAATCTAATATTAAAAACACATAGCTCCGATGAGTTATGGGACATATCATCATTCTACGACTTTTGTTTATCAAACAATTATACTAAAAGCAAAAGGACTCTAGAAAGAGAATTGCTAGAGGTAAATTTTTATTCAAAAATTACTTTCAATGATGAAGATAATACTTTAAAAAAAATAGTACACAAAGCACGTGTTGATATGTTTGGTAAAAAAAGGTATCTATCATTAAATTCCTCTACATCCTCTTTTAACAAATTGTGCTTCATTTTTTACGAAGATAGTAGAGGTAAAAAATATTGGCATGGCGCTCAATCACTATCACAAAATACTTTAAAGATCTCTTTTCAATCGTTATTAAATAAAGTTAGTAAAAATTGTATTATTTGGCCATCTGCTGATCTCCTTAATACTTATAATACTATCGTCAAAGATCAAAAATCAGAAGAATATAAGGTAAACAATGATTTAAGAGTAATTTTACCAGTAAGCTCCTTCAAGCACCTTTTAACAAAAGAGAGCTTAATACAAATAAATAACTACACTCCTTCTGAAAAAGAGCTCCAAAGCGAAAGCCTTACTCATTTAGAGAAAATTGAAGCTGAGGCTATGCATATTATAAGAGAAACTGCTGCTGAAGCAGAAAACCCTGTAATGTTATATTCTGTTGGAAAAGATAGCGCGGTAATGCTTCATCTGGCTAAAAAAGCCTTTTATCCCGCACCTCCTCCATTTCCATTAATGCATGTGGATACAGGCTGGAAGTTTGATGAGATGTATCAGTTTAGAGATTTAATGGCAAAAGATGCAGGCATGGAGCTAATTGTTCATAAAAATCAAGAAGGGGTTGACCAAAATATCAACCCCTTTGATCACGGTAGTGAAATTCATACTGATATTATGAAGACACAGTCTTTAAAGCAGGCTTTAGACATTCATAAGTTTGACTTTGCATTTGGTGGTGCAAGAAGGGATGAAGAAAAGAGTAGAGCTAAAGAAAGAATACTTTCATTTAGATCAGAGACTCATGTATGGGATCCTAAGAATCAAAGACCAGAATTATGGGATCTCTACAATTTTAATAAGAAAAAAACCGAAAGTGCTAGAGTTTTTCCAATATCCAATTGGACAGAGTTAGATATTTGGCAATATATTTACAAGGAATCTATCCCAATAGTTCCTCTATATTATTCTGCTGAAAGACCTTTTGTATTAAGAGACGGTACTTTAATAATGGTAGATGATGATAGATTTCAATTACTTGAAGGTGAAAAAATAAAATTTATAAGAGCTCGTTTTAGAACTCTAGGCTGCTACCCGCTCACTGGAGCAGTGGAGTCTAGCGCAACATCAATGAGCGATGTGCTTCTTGAGTTAATTCAGTCAAATACAACTGAAAGAGATGGAAGGCTAATCGACTCTGATTCTGAAGGCTCAATGGAGAAAAAGAAAAAAGAGGGGTATTTTTAAATGAGTATAGTTAATAAAGAACCATTAAACTCAAAGAAACATGTCGATGAATTTATTCATGCCCAAGAAAATTTATCTTTGTTGAGATTTATTACTTGTGGAAGCGTGGATGATGGTAAGAGTACCTTAATAGGTAGAATTCTATTTGAATCACAAACTCTTTTTGATGATCAGATAGAAATGCTTAAAAGTGATTCAGAAAAGCATGGGACTCAAGGTACCAAAATTGACTATGCCTTACTGGTTGATGGACTTTCTGCAGAAAGAGAACAAGGAATAACAATCGATGTGGCATATAGATTTTTTTCGACTAGTAAAAGAAAATTTATTGTTGCTGATACGCCAGGGCACGAACAATATACTAGAAATATGGTTACAGGGGCCTCAACCGCAGATGTTGCTGTAATTTTGATTGATGCAAGAAAAGGGGTGCTTGAGCAAACAAAAAGACACTCCTTCTTAACATCACTTGTAGGTATAAAGAATGTAATCTTGGCTGTAAATAAGATGGATCTAGTAGGCTATGATAAAAGTAAATATGATTTAATAATAAATGAATATAAAGCTTTTGCTAAAAAATTAAATTTTGAAAATATTTATGATATCCCTGTGTCAGCACTTAATGGTGATAATATTCTTAAAACAACAAAAAATCTTAGTTGGTTTAAAGGCCCTTCCTTAATATCACTTTTAGAATCAATCAGAGTCGATAACTTTGATAAAAATTTTATTATGCCTATTCAAAACGTTATAAGGCCTAATTTAGACTATAGAGCTTTTTCTGGAAGAGTTTCTTCAGGCTCAATAGAAATTGGTGATAAAATTAAATCTCTTCCATCTGGAAAGGTTGCGCATATAAAATCAATAAATATTGGAGATAAAATTGTAAAAAAAGCTCTTTGCAGCCAATCAATTTCAATTACATTGGATAGCGAGATAGATATTTCAAGAGGAGATGTTTTATGTAAGGATAACTCACCCATAGAAATCTCAAATATATTTGATGTTAATTTAGCATGGCTTGCTGAAACCGAAGCACATAAAGGTAGAAACTATATTGCTAAAATTGGAACACTAAAAACCTCTTGCCAAATAACTGATATTAAATATAAGTTTGATATAAATTCTTTAGAACATTTACCATCAAAGACTCTTAAGCTAAATGATATTTGCAATGCAGTCATTACTCTCAATAAAGAGACTCCGTATACAAATTTTAATGAAGACCAATCAGTTGGAAAATTAATACTCATAGACCCATTATCAAATCAAACGGTTGGGGCTGCAATGATCAACCATAGTATGAGAAGAGCATCTAATATACACAAACATGATTTAGCAATTACAAGAAGTCTTAGAGAGACTATGAATGGAAATAAGTCTAAGTTATTGTGGTTTACTGGTATAAGCGGATCGGGAAAATCAACCATTGCTGATGAGCTTGAGAAAAAACTATTTTCAAAAGGCATTAGAACTTATATCCTTGATGGCGACAATATCAGGCATGGCTTAAATAACGATTTAGGGTTTAGCGATGCTGATCGTGTTGAAAATATAAGGCGTGTTGGAGAGGTTGCTAAATTAATGGTTGATGCAGGTATATTTGTTATTTCCTCATTTATCTCACCATTCACAACAGATAGACAAATGGTCAAGGAAATGTTTAATGACCAGGATTTCTTAGAAATTTTTATTGATACTCCATTATCAGTGGCAGAAGAAAGAGATCCTAAAGGGTTATATAATAAAGCAAGACAAGGTAAGATACCAAACTTTACAGGCATATCTAGTCCATATGAAACGCCTCTTAAACCTGATATTACTATAGACACTTCAAAATTATTGCCAAAAGACAGTGTGAAGAAAATATTAAACTTTTTAGAAATATAATTATCATTTACAATAGTTACATATATACAAGTTGTTAATTATGAAAGTAGGTATTATTGGTTACGGGTTTGTTGGTAGGGCACTTAAAAGCGGTCTTAATTCCTCTGAAGAAGTATGTTTAATTGACCCAATTCTAAAAACAACTGAGAGTGATTTAATAAAGTTTGATCCACAAATTGTTTTTGTATGTGTGCCTACTCCAATGAATGATGACGGCAGCCAAAATATATCAATTCTCACGAATGTTTTACTTAATTTAATTGCTTTTAATATAAATTGTCCAGTAGTATTAAAAAGCACAACATTGCCTAGCGCATTAAACAAAATTACTTCATACATGCCAGAAATTGTGTATAACCCAGAATTTTTAAGAGAGAAGCATGCCGAAGAAGATTTTATAAAATCTAACCATATTGTTTTAGGAGGTAGTAACAAAAATTCTATTAGTTTTGTTGAACAATTTTATCTCAATAATACTAAATGCATAGCCAAAAATTATGTTAAAACTGACCTGATTACAGCCTCAATGATTAAATATACAATTAATTCATTTCTCGCGACTAAAGTATCATTTTTTAATGAAATTAATACAGTTTTTAAGTCCTCAGATGCAAATGATACATGGAATAATTTTATAGAATATCTTTCTTATGATAAGAGATTGGGGGATAGTCATATGTCTGTACCAGGGCATGACGGTAGGCTTGGTTTTGGCGGTGCATGCCTTCCCAAGGATTCAAAAGCATTTATAAAATATGCAGAATCAAAAAATATTGAATTAAATGTTCTTAATACAGCAATAAGAGTTAATAATAATATAAGACAGCGTTACGACATTAATAAAAGGGAGTCTGATCAAAACATAAAATTTAATGATGTTTAGTAATAGCTTGCTTAGAGAATTTTTGAACAAAATTTTCTTTAAGATTTTTCGTGTAGATATTATACTTTCACAATTTCAGAATCGTGTATCAAAAATTAGTAGTTTAAATAAATTTTTATTTTTTAAATAATAGTCTATGAAATATTTACATGTTCATGTTGGTAGGAATAAAACCGGAAGTACTTCTCTACAAATGTTTCTTTTAAAAAATAAAGAAAATTTGTTGAAATCTGATTTTGAATATTCTTCACTCGACAAATACAATAACTATAACCCTCTTTTTTCTCAGCTCTCAAATAAAGCTATCCGAAGCAGCTCTAAAAAAAATATATCAAAATTAATAACTGATATAAAATTAACTTTAGACAATAATATAAAGCTGGATAGAAATGTGATTATTTCTGCTGAAGCTTTGTCAAATGTCTCGCCAACAATTTTCAATGAGATCTTTTCAAATTTTCCAATAAAAATAATTGCCTATGTAAGAAACGAATTAGACTACCTATCATCAAATTATCAACAAGCTATTAAAAGTCAAGCTATTGGCATAAGCTTTTCTAATTGGCTTACAAAAAATAGAATTGATATAGCATTAAATAATTCATTCATCTTAAAGTTAAAGCAGATGTCTTTTAAGGATTTGCAAATAAGAAAATATTCTAGAAATGCTCTTTATAATAGTGATATCAGATATGATTTCCTTCTTAATGTTTTGGGGTTAAATAATTTTGAGGACTATAAATTCTTAGCTAATTCTAATATATCTATTTCTTCAGAAGTTATAGAGTTTAAGAGGCAACTTTATAATAAAAACATTGATGATTTTGAGGGTAAAAATAATATCCATTTATTTACAAGTTTGTCAAAAGATTACATTAACAAATTTAGAATACCTAAATCTGAAAAAAATAAAATTTTACAAATATTAAACAAAACACAAACAGAATGGTACGAAGAGTTTGGTTTTGGCTTTAATTCAAATGAATATATTGATTATGAATTTAGCAACAATAGACCGCAAAAGATTAATTTTGAATCAATGCTCAAAAAAATAAAAAAGCTTAAGTCTAATAGCTAATATTATGTTCATCACTCAAACTCTTTTTTTATTTTACTGAGAAAAGCAGAGTAAGAGAATTTACTTTCTAGACTAGATATGAGATTGGACCATTCTTTATCTGTAATGTTATTGTAATTAACATAACTTTCATAAATATTTTGTGCAAACTTATCAGAATCAAGGGAGCTTTCGTACATAATTTTTTTATTTGAGTCATTAAAACCCTCAAAGGCAAAAGACGACCCCACTACAGGAGTTTTGTATATTAAAGATGAAAGAGTTTTTCCCTTCAAGCCTGCTCCAAAAGGAAGAGGGGCTACACTTACCCTTGCATCCCTAAAAGCATCAGATTCATTTTCTATATACCCATGGTATTTAATATACTTTTCATCTATTTCCTTTATATAAGTTGTAGCTGATGATCCATATAATTTAATGCCCGGAAATTCAATACCTGCTTTAGTAAATATCTCTATAGCTTTTGGAACTATAGCGTCTCTTAAAATTTTAACAGCTTCTACATTTGGAGTATGTCTGTAACCACCTATAAATATAATATCGCGGGGGTTGCTTGATTTCTTATATCCACTTAATTTTTCAAATTCATTTCTTATAAGAGGCCAAACTAAAATCTTTTCAGGCGCAATATTAAATTGATTTATAAGATATCTTTGCTCCTTATCAGTAAGAACAACGGTTCGAGACGATTCTTTGATAGCTTGTATTTCGAGCATTTTAGTTCGCGCGGCATTTCTTTTTACATCTTTATTCTTTGTTAATTTATACTCAGAGTCCAATCTCACATGATGAAGATCAACAGTATAAAATATGGTCTTTACATTAGGTGCATATTTTTGAATTATCTTGTTTACTTCTTCGAAACTATTAACCCTTGAAATAATTATTGATGAGAAAAGAGAATGGTTTTCTTTAAAAAATTTTTCAAAATCATGATTTTCTCTGCCAAATACACAATGCACACCTTTTTCATAATAACCAAAAGTTTCAGGAGTTTCCCCTCTATTGCTTAAAGCAAATAAATGTGGTCGAAGGTTTTGTTCTAATAAAGCACTAAGAATATTATCCATATCTTTTGAACCAGAATCTTCTTTAGGGGTTGGGATGCATTGATCTACTATTAAAACATTTCCCTTTGTATACTTATCCCTGTCTCTAGAAATATTTTTGTAGCTAGCACCATATGATTTTAGGTCTTCTGAATGCTTTAAAATAAATTTATCTTTATTTATCGCCATGAATTTCTTAAAACCTGCATTTTCATCTTTCCCATTTGTCGCTCCTTCATGATGAATAACAACAGACATTGGGTTCACGGTGACTCTTTTGTGAAGTTTATGTCTCACGTCCATGCACAGAGACGTATCTTCATAATATGCTGGAGTAAATCTGCTATCAAACCCTCCAAGCAGATCAAAATCTTTTTTAAGAATTGATAATGCTGCTCCAGATACGTAGTCCACATCTTTAAAATACTTATACCAGCTACTATCTTGGTCTTTATTTTTACCAATATTTGCAGCATCACCATTTGAAAATATAATTCCACCAGCTTCTTGGAGCGCGCCATCTTCATATATCAACCTTGATCCGACAACACCAACATTCTCTGCTAATTTAAATCCATTTAACAAGTTATCAGCCCAAAAATCAGTAACAATAGTGTCAGAATTTAAAAAACATAAGTACTTGCCACTAGCAATCCCTGCACCTGCATTACAAGATCCAGTAAATCCAAGATTGGCCTCATTTTCATGCAAAATAAAACCACTTTTGAACGCATTATATTTTTTAGCTACTCTTTGTGGGCCACAATCATCGACGATAATAACTTCATATTCAATGCTTGTTTTCGCTTTCTGAATAGAGTGTAGACACCTAGCTAAAAAATCTAGTTTTCCATACACTGGTATTACTATAGAAAGTCTTGGCGTTGAGCTTTTCACTAGAGATATAGATTTTTTTTCAACATTCATTTCAGACATTTTTAAAAATTTTACTAAGCTTTTGTCTAGCAAAATCTTTGTTTTATATTTCTTTTTATAAAGATTATTTAATTTTGTAGAAATTTTTACTTTAAAGTTGCGGAGACTGTAAGCAGTGCTCTTTATTAAAATAATAAAGGGGTGCAATAATCTGTAAGATGTTGAATTAGTTCTTAAAAAGAAAGGTGTTTTTCTTATTTCTTCTAGCTGCTGATCCAGTTTGTCCAGCTTTTCTAGAACCAAGCGTTCTATATTTGGATTTTTAGCCCCGCTGTATGTTAAATTTAAAAACATATCAAAAAATGATTTTGATGACTTTTCATTAAGAATCTTATTTGAAAATATATTTAGCATTGATTTCTGGGAGATGTCCGAATCAAATACTAGAGAATCCATTTCAACATTATTTAAAGTTTCATTAAGATTGATAAAGTTAATTAATACCCTAAAATCTATCAATATATCTTCATAAAAATATATATAGTTAAATGTTAAATCATTAAAAATTGGATATAGTAGATTATCCCTTATGAAAGAGTTTTCAATTGAATAATTTCCTTCCAAGTCTTTTATAAAAAAAATAGGCACTAGAACGGTAGATCCTTTTTCAATATCAAGAAGAGATTCAATATCTCCCTCTATGGGAGCTAGGTAATTTGATGAATTTTTAGAATTTAATTCATTCAGACTATCTATAAGCTTATTTGAAATTTTAGACTGGTTTATTATGTATTTTTTTAACACTAAAAGTCTCCTGACTTGCTATTATCATATTTACTTAGACATTATAAACATCTAATAGACATATCGTTAAAGCTAATTATATTTTTTTAAAAATAACGGACACAAAAAGACTAATATTACCAAAGAAACTTTGTCTATATATTCTTAATCTCTTCAACATTACGAGTCTTTTAATAATACTTTTATTAACCCTCATTTTTTTAAACGAGTTAATTTTTTGAAAAGCATCATTAGATAAATCCGGGCACTGAAGTAAAATATTATTATTTAATTCAATCCAATTTTTCCACTGGCCATTGTAAGCCATTCTTGCTCTTAATAATAATGCCATAAAACCTTTATTTGAACCAATAGCATTCTTAGAATGCTGCCTATACCTAACGCTCGGCTTATCTTGATATTTAACTTTTCCAGAGTGGCTTGTCACTAAAAGATAAAGAAGCCAATCATGACTAGGTATACTTTTTTTATCAGTATCAACATTTCTTAGCAAAGTATATGCATTGTAATTAAATACCATTGTATTGCCTCCAGCTATAGACTGGACTATGGCATTTTCAAAGGATGTAGGTTTTCTAAAAACTTTAGAGCTCCCAATAACATCTCCACATGAATTTATTAAAATTGTAGAGGAGCATAAGAGAGCAGGAGTTTTCTCTGTATTTTTTTTTCTTAAAGTCTCAATACATCTCATGAGATGAAAATCTTCCCAAATATCATCTTGATCACAAAATGCATAGTAGCTATATCTCTTTTTAATATTTTTTGCTGACTCAATAAAATTATTTGCAAAGTGTTTATCATTACCATCAGATAAAAAAATATTATAATTAGGATTATTTCTAATAAACAAATTTATTTTATCTTTAGTCTCATCAGACGAAGAATTGTCAGTTATATATAAGTCAAAATTTTTATATTTCTGATTCTTAATTGAATTTAACTGTTCATCAATAAAAAGCTCACCATTTTTTGTGCACATTATAATTGCCAAAGAGTTGCTAGAGTTGTTATTTGTACTATTAAGATTCATAATTTAATTATAAATTATATAAATTGTAGTTACCCAATAATTATGAGCTTATTCAACCCAGGAGCTTGGCGAAATTTTAGTAAGTCTTTTGATACCCTTTCATACATGTTGCTTGTAAACAATAAAAAAAGAAATATTTTTCAAGATAGTAAAAATACGCTTTATTTCAACTGGGGTCTGATTTGGAATACATTAAGTCCTCTTATTTTAGTGATTGGTCTAAGTATATTAGTGACGTCTGGCATAAGGGGGAGAGGCTTTTCATTAGAGTACATAGTATTTCTTTTGATGCATTGGTTTGCTTTCATTGGAATTGTTCACACAGTGATTAGTTTTAAACCTGATGCAAACCTTTTATCAAAAAGATTTATCAGCCCTTGGCTTATATGCCTAGTCTCCTTTTTCATAAGTATAATACAGCTATCTATTAGATTTTTAATTGTTTATGTTGTGATGACCTATATGGGTTTTGTTTTGCAGCCTTTTCATCTGATCTCAAATATGCTGCTAATAAGTTCTTTTGCTTTACTTTATGGAATAATTATTTCAACTTTACTCCATGAAAAAGACTTTCTACAAGATCTTCATGGATATTTTTTATCAGGCCTATTTTTTATTTCATCGATCATTATCCCAATCACAAGAGTGCCAGAGTCAGTTAGAGAGGTATTACTATTCAATCCATTAGTACATTTGAACGAATGGACTAAAACTCCAACCAGCGGAATATCATATAGCTATATAGATATAGGCTACTTCCTTAACTCCTTCTATTTTTTGCTTATCTTATTTCCAATCTTTTTATACCTTAAAAACAATCTATGCTTAAACATAGAAAAGTAAAAATATCTAAATATGGAACATGAGCTTAAAGCGAACATAGCTATAATCATGCAAGATGTTAACAATGAAATAGCAAATACCAAAATTAAGGCTTTCGTTAAAAAATATCTTCAATTGCAAAATAATCATCACCTTGAAATATTTAATAAAAAGTATTGCTTCAGTAATCTCAGTTTAATGCAAAATCTTAATTTTTACAGCAATTTATATGACATGAATATGGAATTTTTTTTAGAGCACCATTACTTATCAGATATATATAATGATTATCAATATGAACCTTTTAAATCTATACCAGCTGAATTGCAAAACGAGATAGCTTTTTGTTTGTATTTTTATTTAAATAAAATATCTGTTATTGATCATAACCAGCTCTTTAAGTTTATTGATGGTCCCGATCCAAAAAGGAAAGTTATTGCACAAAACTACTTCGAGTCTAATTCTGTAATATATATCTTTAAAGGTCGTAAAAAAGCAATAAAAAATTTAAGTAATTATTTTAACGTTTTTGCTACCTTACATAATGATAATGATATCATTCACGATAGCTATGATGAGCTTAAAAATTATTTAGATAAGGCATAAGATATGATAAATAAGTTACCAATATTTAAAACTTCTTTGATTTTGTCGTTGTCGTATATTCTTTTTTCTATTTTTCTTGTAACGTCTGAATATAAATCTGAGTCAGTATTAGATGTTTCATTAGATCAAAATGAGTCTTTTTCTTCAAATTTTGCGAGTTCTATTCTTCAGTCAAGCAGCGGTTCAGATGCTTTTCAAGTGAAGATGTATTTAGAGTCATATGAGCTTAGCAGTTTATTCAAAAGCTTGTATGATGTTGAAAGTGTCTTTTCACATAATGATATTAGTTATTTCTCTAAATACAAAGAAACAAGATTTACCAATTTTCACGATTACTTTAATTCAAAATTTAATGTGACTATAGATGGCGACTCAAACACAGTTATTCTGAAAACTCTTGCATTTAAACCGGAAGATGCAAAAAAAATAAATCTTCAACTTATTAATTTAACCTCTAATTTTTTCAATCGAAAATCTAGACTCGCATCATTAAATAAGAGATCAAGTAAATTTTGCGAGCTATACTTTACTAATGCTGGCATGCTTAATATTGAATCATCATTGGATTCATTAGATAGCAACTTTTCAAACATAAATGATATTTCTTCTGCCAACGAACTTCTTGCAAGCAAAGCAAGAAATTTTCAGGATTTTTGCATTAGTGAATTTAATACAAATAAAAATATTAAAAATGAAGGATTAATTATCCCTGACTTTGAGTTAAAAAGTATTAATGCTAACGCAACTAAGAAAATAATAAGTGACATATACGCAAATTCAATGGATGCTGTAACTGAGGTTGATTACATGGAAATCATCGTTGAACCAGTTCTTTCAACCACTCCGGAAAGCAAGAGGATTTTGATTTTGAGTCTCATTGTATATGCGCTTTCAACACTAACATTGCTAACATTAAAAATTATGATTAGGCTTTCAAATGAATTTAAAACTTAATACAACTATGAATAAATTAACTTACTATACATTTACACTCTTTATTTTTGTGCTGATTTCTACTAATGGACAGTCGGTACTTGCACAAAGTCTTGATAAAGATTTTATTGAAAGCCTGCCAGACAACATTAGAGGCGATGTATTGCAAAGCATTCAAGAATCATCCGTGGGATTGCAGCCAACTAAAGAATATAATGCATTTAACTCAAAAATTACTAAAAATAATATCTCTGATGAAGGGTTGCCTAAATTTGGAGATAAGTTTTTTGTTAATACTCCTTCCACTTTTATGCCCATCAATGATCCTGTAGCAAATTCTGGTTATATTCTTGATGTGGATGATGAAATTCTAATTCATATGGTGGGGGGAAGATCAGATTCATATGTATATAAAATTGACAGATCAGGAAGTATTGCACTTAAAGACATAGGAATGGTTTCTCTTGCAGGCCTCTCATTAGAGTCTGCAAATTCATTAGTGAACAAAATTATAAGTGACAATTTTATTGAAACAAAAGCTGTGATTTCTCTTTCTAAAGTTAGAGATATTGAGGTTTTAATAACAGGTCAGGTGCATCAACCTGGAGTTTATATATTAAGTGGCTACTCAAGCCTACTTCATGCAATTATTATGGCTGGTGGAATTTCAGAGCATGGTTCGCTGAGGGAAATAACAATCAAAAGACCATTTTCTGAAGATAGAACAGTAGATCTATATGACCTTCTTGTTTTTGCTAAAACAGAATCTAATATTGCATTAAGGTCAGGTGATTCAATATTTGTTGATTCATCTCAAAATTTTATCCCTTTGATTGGAGCAGTTGCTCAACCTGCTATTTATGAATTTATAGATGGCGAGTCAGCGGACGATATTATTGAATTTGCTGGTGGACTTATCAAAGAAGCATCTAATAAACCCAAAATAGTATCTAGAAGCAGTAAAGGTGAGTTATTTAGCTTTAATTCGGATGAAACCTCGTTGCTGGAAAGAGGCGATAGAATTTTTGTCCCATTTAAAAAATTTAAGGCTGATAAGCTATTGGTCGACCGAGACAATAAATTCTTAAATAATCCTATTGAAATTTCTGGTGCTGTTAGTAATCCTGGATTATATTATTTAAATCACTCTAGCAAGATATCTGATTTAATTCTAGCTGCTGGAGGGTTTAGTCCAGACGCCTATATTTTTGGTGGAGTTCTAATAAACAAAGAAGCAAAATTAAAAGAGTCTCTCTATAATAAAAGACTTTACGATGAGGCAATAAAGTCATTAGCATCAATTTCACATTCGTCGAAGAATACTGATATATCTAAATTACTTCCTGTGCTTTCTGAGTTTAAAGATACGGAACCAAGTGGAAGAATTATTTCAGAATTTGATATATTTAAACTCAAGAAAAACCCTGAGCTGGATGCTAATATATCTCCAGGAGATAAGATTTTTATTCCTTTTAAATCAAATATTGTTCATGTATTTGGTGAGGTCCTTAATACCGGAAGTGTTACTTACTCAACTGGGATGAAGGTTAGCGATTATATTGATGCTTCTGGAGGTTTGAATGATGCTGCTGATAAACAAAGAATAATACTTGTTCAGGCGAATGGGAAGGCAACTAGAGTAAATCTAAGAGAAAATATCTTTGGTTCAAATAGTGCTGAGATTTTACCAGGAGCTGTAATTTATGTTTCAAGAGACATGAGAAATATAGAGGGCCTTGATTTAGCAATGACAATATCACCAATAATTAGCAGCTTAGCAATATCATTAGCATCATTAAACTCTATCAATAAAAACTAAATAAAAGTGATTACATTTTCTAACTTAGAAAATAAACCTTCTAGTCTCCTTGAGTTGTATTACTTAAAAGCAGTTCATGCTGGCCAGCAAAACCCGGACGCAATGTGCATCTCTAGTATAAATAAAAAAAATAGTACTCCACATTCTAGATTTGTTAATCTTAAATATTCGAATGGCAATGAACTAATTTTTTTTTCCAACTATCAAAGCAATAAAGCCAAGCAATTTGATTCATGTAATTCTGTCTCTTGCCTATTTTTTTGGCAAACCATAGGTATACAAATTAGAATTAGAGGTACTATTAGAAAAACAAGTTCAGCAATATCAGATAAACATTTTGCATTAAGATCTGAAGAAAAAAATGCATTAGCAATATCGTCTAATCAATCCTCTGTAATTTCATCATTTGATGAGGTGAAGAAAAATTTTAATAATGCACTTAATAATGCAAATCTTTTAAAAAGGCCTGATAACTGGGGAGGATATTCTGTTGAACCAAATTATTTTGAGTTCTGGGAGGCTGGTACAAATAGACTTAATAAAAGAGAGCAATTTGAGCTTCACTCAAATGATTGGGTTTATTCAATTTTAGAGCCATAGATGTTTAAAAACACTAATTAATGTTATAGAATCCACACTCTAGTAATATATAGACATAAATATAATCAATCCTTTCAAATATTCGGTAACTAATCATAGCTAACAAAAAAAATAAAACTCCTATAAATCAACAAATTAAAGCAAATGACGTTATGTTAATAGGCTCTAGCGGTGAAAAGCTTGGTTTAGTCCCTTTAAATAACGCTTTATCCAAAGCCCTTGATCTTGAAATTGATTTGGTTCAAGTCTCCCCTTTTGGTAATGAACCAGTCGTTTGTAAGCTTATGGATTATGGAAAGCATGTATTTGCAAAAAAGAAAAGCATTTCTTCTTCAAAAGCAAAAGTGAAAAGAACGTCAGTCAAAGAAATCAAATTCCGACCCTCAACTGATATAGGTGATTACAATATTAAATTAAAAAAAATAAAAAGCTTTATTCTTGACGGAGATAAGACTAAAATAAGCGTCCGATTTAGGGGTAGAGAAATTCTTAACAGCAATCTTGGCCTAGAGTTATTAAATAGATTGAAAGATGAGTTAGATGATATAGCTCAAGTAGACCAAGAGCCATCACTAGAAGGTAGGCAGTTGCTAATGGTTTTGTCACCTTTAAGAAAGAATTAAATGTATAAATTTTAGAGAAGAAAATGGGATATAAATTAAAAACACATTCTGGAGCTGCGAAACGTTTCAAAAAAACAGGCTCATCTGTTAAAAGCAAAAGTGCTCATAGAAATCACATACTTACTAAACAGTCTACAAAACGAAAAAGACACAACAGAGGATTAAATAAACTTTCAGGCATTGTTCTAAAAATGGCCTCTAAGCTTATAAATAGATAATATGCCAAGAGTAACAAAATCAGTAACAGCAAAAGCTAAGCACAAGAAAGTATTAAGTTCTACTAAGGGCCATTATGGTGCGCGGAGTAGGCTTTACAAGACTGCAAAACAATCCAATATTAAAGCGCTTCAGTATGCTTTTAGAGACAGAAAAAATAGAAAGAGAGAGTTTAGGTCCTTATGGATTGCTCGTATAAATGCAGGCTCTAGGTCCTTAGGTGTGTCATATTCAGTTCTTATAAATGGATTATCTAAGAATAAAATATTGCTTGATAGAAAAATCTTATCAGATCTTGCAATAAACGATGTTTCAGCATTTGAGAAGATTGTTAATAAAGCTATAAACTAGTCTTGGCATGTCTAGATTAGACAACATATTACCTCCACACGTCACTAGTGAGAGTGGAACTCTGCATCCTATTAATCAAACTAAAAATTACCTCTTGCAACTTCTTGCTGAAATGGGCTTTAAAGAAGTTCATGGGCCTGAAATTGAAACTGAAGAGTTTAATTTTGATATGCTGAATATTAAAAAATCTCATCCAGCAAGACAAATGCATGATACTTTTTATGCTGAAGGCAAGAAAAATGTTTTAAGAACTCATACATCTCCAGTTCAAATAAGAAGTATGCTTGAAAGCAAACCACCTATTGCATTTACCTCTGCAGGAAAAGTTTACAGAAAAGATGATGATGCTACTCATCTGCCTATGTTTCACCAGGTAGAGGGAATCTATATTGATGAGAATGTTACTTTTGCAAATTTAAAAGATATTATCCATCAAATTCTTCATAAATTATTTGGCGATAATGTTGAAATAAGATTTAGGCCGTCTTATTTTCCTTTTACAGAACCATCAGCTGAAGTTGATATTTTATCTGAAAAAGGTAAATGGCTTGAAATACTTGGTTGTGGAATTGTAAACCCTGTAGTTTTAAAAAACTGCAAAATAGATCCTAATAAGTTTAGCGGTTTAGCATTTGGTTTAGGGGTTGAAAGGATAGCTATGCTTAAGTATGGAGTTGATGATATCAGAGAATTTTATAAGTCAAACTTAGATTTTTTAACTCAATTTAAATGAAAGTCGCATACAAAGATATTTTAAATCTTTTATCAAAAAAGCCTTCTAAAGATACGCTTTCCAAAAAACTTTTTCAGCTTGGGCATGAACATGAGATTAATGGAGATATATTTGATATGGAGCTCACTCCTAATAGGGGGGATTGTTTGTCGTTGGTTGGCCTTGCAAGAGACTTAGGAGTGTTTTTTGACGCACCTAAAGCACTCAATATTTATACCGGTACCATTGAAACTTTAGAACTTGATTTTGAAAATCTTTCACCACTTGATTGCCCAAAAATTTCCTTTTTAGAGATCGAAATAAATGAGTCCAAATTTGAATATCAACCTTATTTAAAGAATTATATTAATCTAATTGGCAATAAAAAAACAAATTTATTTACCGATATATCTAATTTTGTTTCATATGAGTTAGGGCAGCCAACCCATTGTTTCGATAGGCAATCTATAAATAAAAAACTGATCTTTGAAAATAAAAAATGCAACACAGCTTTTCAAACATTACTAGGTTCTGAAATAAACTTGAGGGATCGAAATTGCGTATTTTCTTTGGGTAATGAGATTATTAGTCTAGCTGGTGTGATGGGAGGCTTTTCTACTGCCTGCTCAACCAAAACAACAAAAGTTTTAGTGGAATGTGCCTACTTTAATCCAGAGTCAATTATTGGACAATCTATTAAATATAATTTAGTTTCAGATGCTGCTCATAAATTTGAAAGAGGGGTTGATATTGATGCTCAAGAACATGCTCTAAGGAGATTTGCAAAAGTTGTTCAAGATCATGCGGAGATAAAGTCAATTAAACTTAAGACATTTTCTATGGGTGTCTTTCAAAATTTAACTATCCCAATAGATATAGGTGG
>Ga0209659_1000899_pt1 | contig 18292 bp, 11 predicted proteins | sample SaaInlLV_10m_DNA_FD_184658 | JGI IMG/M metagenome (GOLD analysis project Ga0209659, IMG submission 184658) | Marine microbial communities from expanding oxygen minimum zones in the Saanich Inlet - SI072_LV_10m_DNA (SPAdes) (version 2) | ecosystem: Environmental > Aquatic > Marine > Intertidal... | reverse complement strand
GGGCGCTTGAACGCGTTGTCACGCGCGATAGCCCACGGAATCACGGTTACGTGCGCCGACCGGAATACGCTGCTGATCCGTTTTGGTATTTTTGGGCGGACGGTGATCCCGATAAATTCGGGATGTCTCGACTTTATATTGGCGACTCGGAGGGGCGTTACCAAACGCTGCCGTATTCCATGTCGACCGATCGCGTAGAACTGGGGCTGAAGCGTCCCGTTGAATAGCTGATCCGCAGTCTGATCTCCTGACGGGCGAACCAGCGGATGGATTCAATTCATCTTAAAATCCAAGGCGTCGAGCTCGCTTAGCAGAAAGGGTGCGCAGGCGAGGAGCTCCTGAAGTTTCTCCAATGCCTCGTCGCGATTGGGCACCTCAATGGTCGCGGCCCCGTCATCCCGATCATGGATGTGCACGGCCCACGCGCCGGCGAGATCATCGATATGATCCTGAAAGATGGAGCCATGTAGGTAGTTGCCCGGCAGGCCCGGGTTGAGGCCAGCCCCCGGGATGAGAAATAGGCTGTGAATCGGATCATGAATGGCCTCTCCATCGTGTTTGGAACGATGGAGCAATTTGCGTCCGACCGAAATCGCGCGATATTCTTCTGCCGCTTCGCGAGAACCTTCTGGCAGTGAGGCGACGTATCGATCGTAAATACTCTCGTCTGATTCCAAGGCCGACTCCTCGGCTTTCCCCGTCATGACCTCTTCCAAGTTTTCCGCGTGGAACAAGGGGAGCTGCGCGAGGGCGTGCACCGTGACATACCCATCCTGATGATCCGCCGAATGATAAACCTGGTGAGCAGAAATTAAACGAGCCAGGGCTTCCTGATGGGCGGGAGTCGCGGGAGGAATACCAGTGGGGCTTTGTTCGATCATCTCTGACAGATGCTGATCAAACTGAGTTTGGGGATCGAGGGGCATGGAGCACCCCATCGCAAAACGGGCACCCTAGCGAGCCGCGAAACGCTTACTCGAATCCTCGCGGATGGCTATCCTACTCGAGCCAACTGGAGGAGCTCGCGCAGACGTTGCGGATCGGTGGCCGAAGACTTGGCCACGAAGCCGCGTTTATGGGCGAAGTGCACGTCCGACTCGTCGGTGAGCCGGGTGAAATCGACGGCAGGATTGTCGCGATGGCGAGAGAGGCCGTAACCGACTCCGCGCCGATCGGGAGAAACCGTGGCGGCGACGCGGTCGTTGAGACCTTGTTCGACGATATAGCGATCCAGCCCAGATGAAGGTTCGGTCGGAAGCGGATCTGTTCTCGGCAGAAAGAGCACCTGTGGGCCGTCTTCCGATGCATCCAAGTTCCAGAGTTCAGCGTGTTTGCCGATGAACGTAAGGCGGCTGCGGAGCGACCGCAGGTAGTTGAGAAGGTCGAGACCTACCTGGCGCATCATTTCCCAGAGCGGTTCACCGGCGACGTGATGGGTCCCCGCGGCGAAGCAGCGCAGCAACGTGCCGTCGATCGGAGAATAGAGTTGGTTCACTGCATCGCGCGGCACGTTAAGAAACTTGGCGGTCGCGTTCGCACCGCGGCAGTCGAACCACTCCGCCGGTTCGAGCCAGTCGCAGAAACTGCGGGCGTCTTCGTAGAGGTCGAGCGCCTTGAGCACGAGAGAGAGCGCGCAGACCGGATCGGCGTCATCGGGCAAGTGATGGTGATCGAAATTGTTGAGGGCGGGATCGTGCGAGTCGCCCACATCCACCACGACGATCCCGGCATCCGCGATATCTTCGGGCGTGGGTTCGCGTCGGAAGATTGGTGCGGGCGACTGCGCCAGGAGCACGCAGCAGGCGAGAAAGTCGTCTTTATGGGCACTGCCCGGATGAGTGAGTATCGTCGTAAACGGAGACATGAATCTCCACCGTGTTCGCGGGATGTTGTCGCGGCGATCTCGAAGTGAGTGGTTCCGTCGCAACCGGCTACTCGGTGACGGCGTAGACTTCGACGATGGCGATGCCTTCGCCGCCGTTTCGGTCGGTGACCTGGGCGGTGTAGACTCCCGGCGGCAGTGTTACCAAAAGCACGGCGTCGGCTCCGCCCCGGGTGAGGGCGAATGCGCCTACTTTTCGGGCAACCGCATTGATCTCTACTTCGACCGCGTGGGTGTTGTCTTCCCAGTTGTCGTTTGCGGCGATGACGTCGCCGGATTGTTTCGTGAGGATGAGCACGGGGTCGGCCAACGTGGTGCCGGGGGCAAACCCAAACGAGGTTTGCAGCTCGGGTCCGATGCCACGGATCAAGAGTCGGCGATTGGATTCGGTGACCACGATACCGGGCACCATGACCGTCGCACCTGAACCGACGCGACCGCGGGTGGAGATGTTGAGAAGTTGGGCATTGGCGCCTCCCTCGGCGTCGTAGATTTCGGCCAGGGCGATGCCGGTGCCGCCATTACCGCTGAGGTGCACGCTGTAGGGGCCCGGCGCAAAATCGGCGACAAGCGAAGCGTCGTGGGAGCCATCGGCGAGGGCGAATCCCCCGACGGTCGCGGTGACGGCGGCGACTTCGGCAGAGTCGGTGGGCGTGGACCAATCGTCGTTGGAGAAGACGACGTCGCTGCCGCGATAGACCGTGAGTTCTGGATTGTCCAAAACGGTGGCCGGATCGAGGAAGGCATCGAGGGCGGGCCCCGTCCCGCGCAGGAGAAGTTTTTGACTAGAAGTGCCGCCGACGACGAATCCGGCGATCATGATATCGTTGCCCGTGAGCACCTGTCCGCGGGTAGAGAGATTGCTCAAGCGGCCGGTTCCCGCCGGTCCGGAGAACCGCGCCATGTTGCCGGAATCCCAACGCTTCGCGGCGGGGATAGTATTGGCGCCGGGCGTGTATTCGGGGCCCATGGCGGGCCAAGCATCGCCGCTCGGCCAGTAGCTTGGGCGGCTGCTGTAGAAGTAGGAATCAACCACGGACTGCGACTCGCCGGAACGCCATTGGAGGGTGCCACCTTCGTTGTTGCCGTGAACGAAGGCGCCGGTGGACGTGCTCTCGATTTCAACGTCGTGATGGGTGGCGTGGACGAGCTCGTTGCCGATGATGTTCTGGTTCCTAGTATTGTCCTGAATGAGGATGCGTTCGCGGGTGGTGCGGTTGCGCAGGAACGTGTTGTTGGGCCCGATGGGCCCCCAGTAGTCCGAGGCGTGAATGAACTCGACGATGTTGCCTTCAAACAGATTTCCGAACGCGTAGTAACCGTGACCGGAAATGTCACGGGCAACGGGCGTATTGTCCTGTTTACCGTTGGACGAAAAATTGTAGGCGAAGACGTTACCGGTCGCCCCGCGGCCCCAGATCATGGAGTGGCGCAGGACCTGGAAAATGTTGTTTTCGACGAGGCAGTGGGTGGGGTTGCCGATGAGCTGCACCCCGTAGCCGTGGCCACCGTCATCGTGCCGGTAAGCATTGTCGAAAAAGGAATCACGAACTTCGATGTGGGCGGAGGTGGAGGCCGAAACGTGAACCTGCACGGCCATGAGACTGTGCACGTTTTTCACCCAGCCGTTTGCGGCGCGAATGAACACAATGTTGAACGTGCCATCGGAGCCCACGCCGTTCTCGAAGGTGAAATCTTCGAAGCCGATGCCGCTGATCATGCCGAGTTCGCGGGCACGCGGATTGGGCCACGTGTAGTCGAAGGTGAGCGGCTGAGCGACGGTGACTCCGGTGGGGCTGACGGCGGTGATTTTGACGATTTGTCCGACGACGCGGGCCTGGGAGCCAGTGGCGTTGTCGATGTTGGCCTCGTATCCAGTGATGCCGCGATTGCTGGCCATCAAAGTGAGGTCGTTGTCTTGGCGGATCCACAGCCAATCACCGGTCTCGAAAGTATCGGTTGAAGCGAATTGAATCGAGGTGGAGCCCTTGGTGAGCCCGCCCGTGATCGCGATCTCATCGCCTTTTTGATAACCGGCGACGCGGATGAGTGCCCCGGTGTCACCCGACTCATCCATGAATAAAATCTTGGTGCGTTCGGGGCCGGCGCCACGGAGGATCAGGCTGGGTTGTTCGCGGGTGGAACGGGATCGGATGATGATACGCTGATTGATCCGGTAGATGCCGGCAGAGAATGAGATGACCGCGTTTTCTTCGAGCCCGTCGATGAGGGACTGCAGGAGTGGGCCGTTGTCGGTGAGGCCGGTGGAGTCGCCGCCCATCGCGTCGAAATCGATCACGTGAGCGTAGTCGGGAATGCCGCCTTCGACGCCGGCAACCGACCAGTCGATTAAACGGGAGCTCAAATCAATCGGACCGGAGCCTTGGCCCTGAGCGTTCATGGCACCTAAAAACAAAAGCGAAGTAACCGAGGTTCGAAGAGAAAGGGGGAGCGCAGGGAATTTCACGATCAGATTATGGGTTAGGGCATGCAGATGACGCGCATGCGTCACAACCGATCTGAGTCCGAGCTGCGCTTCCGGGGAAAGCCGCTCGATGTCGAACTGTTCAGTTCTACTTTTGATGGATCCGACCCGTTAAGGCTGCCACGGAACCGTTCCTGCTTCCTGAAGGTGCAGACGCAACTGGCGAATGAGTTCGAGCGCGACGGGTCCCTTTGCGGGCAATGGGTTTTGTTCGTAGGGATCGTCGTCGAGATTCACGAGCTGCATCGGTTCGAAAGGCGTGCTTTGAGTGAGCTTCCACGGACCTTGGCGGATGGCATAGTAGGCGCGGCCTTGGTAGCGATTGTTGCCTTCGCGTCGCACCCAAATCATGGTGCGGTCGGGATCGCCGGAGCCATCTTCGAGCCAAACGGATCCCAGATCTTGACCGTCGATTTTGTGATCAACAGATACACCAGCGATACCGGCGAGAGTAGGGAGGAGATCCATCGTCATGCCGGGAATGTCCGACCGCCGAGCTGAAATCTTGCCGGGCCAGACCACGCAGGTCGGCACGCGGATGCCGCCTTCCCAATGGTCCTGTTTGCCGCCACGCCAGGGCGTATTGAGCGCGCCGTGGGGAATCGAGCCACCGTTGTCGGACGAAAATACGATCAGTGTTTCTTCATCGATTCCGGCCGCGCCAACCGCGTTGATGACGCGGCCCAGATGGTGATCGAGGTGTTCGACGAAGGCTACGTTGATGGCGCGCAGTTCGCTTAATTGGGGTTCCCGTTGTTTCACCCGTGCGATCCAGTCCTCGGGCGGCTGGATGGGGAAGTGGGGTGCGTTGTAAGCGAGGTAGAGGAAGAAGGGTTTATCGTCGGGTCGTTTGGCGTGGTCGTTGATATAGTCGATCGCCCAATCGGAAAAAATTTCGGTGGCGTGACCTTCCGGATCGATGATCTTTTCGTTGTGACGCATCCAATTTTCGCCGCCGCGCAAATGGGTCCAATAGTCGTCCATCATGTCGCCCAGAAAGCCGTGGAAAAAATCGAATCCGCGCCGGTTGGGAATGTTGGGGGCTTCGTAGCCAAGGTGCCATTTTCCGACCATGCCGGTGTGGTAACCGGCCTCGCCGAGGATTTGCGGCAGGGTGGTGGCACTGGGGTCGAAAAAGCCCCACGAGTTTTCCAAGTTTTGTCGGATCACGCCTGGTGCACCGACCATGTCGGGATAGCGACCGGTGAGCAGCGAAGCGCGTGTCGGCGTGCACACCGTGCAGTTGGCGTAGAACTGATCAAATCGGGCGCCTCGGTCCATCAAACGGTCGATCGCAGGAGTGCGCATTTCCTCCGCGCCGTAACTCGATAGGTCGCCGTAGCCGAGATCGTCGACGAGGATCACGATCATATTGGGTCGATCGGCAGCGCCGAGAAACGCGCTGGTCATTGCAAGGAGGCAGAGGATTCGCAGTAAGCTCATGGGTAATAGGGGGGTGGAGGGTGCGATCCCATCATGGTTTAGGCGTGGGGGACAAAGGTTATTGCGGTCTCGAGACGGAAATGCGCCGGAGTGGGCCTTGAAGTGATCCCCAGATTTTGCGTCAATCAGTCCGCCCCTATCATGCAGAAGAAATTTACCCCTCCGCTTCTTGGCTGTTTAGTATTTTTCGCGTCGCTCGGCGCGATCGCGACGCCACCGAATGTCGTCGTATTCTTGGCGGATGACGCCGGTTGGGGAGATTACAGTTTTTCCGGTAATACGCAGATCGCGACGCCTCATATTGATTCGATTGCGCAGCGTGGCGTGTCGTTCGACCGCTTTTTTGTGAGCCCAGTGTGTTCGCCGACCCGTGCGGAGTTTTTGACCGGACGTTACCACTCACGTATGGGCGTGACGGGCACGTCGGCCGCACAGGAGCGGATTGATCTTTCGGAGAGCACGTTGGCCGAAGCGTTTCAGGCGGCAGGTTATGCGACCGGCGCGTTCGGAAAATGGCACAATGGCAGCCAGTGGCCGTATCATCCGTTGGCGCGGGGATTCGATCAGTATTTTGGCCATCCCGCGGGGCACTGGGGCGAGTATTTTGATCCGCTGTTGGAAGACAACGGTCGCATGGTGCGCACCGAAGGTTACATCGTGGATGTGTGCACGGATCGAGCGTTGAACTTCATCGAAGAGAACGCCGATGGACCGTTCTTCTGTTACGTGCCGTTCACGACGCCTCACTCCCCGTGGGCGGCGCCGGAATCCGATTGGGCGCGATTCAAAGACATGCCTATCACGCAGCGTTCTTATAATACCATGCGGGAAGTGGACGACCACACCCGGTGCGCGTGGGCCATGGTCGAAAACCAAGACATGAACGTTGGCCGCGTGTTGGCGAAGCTCGATGAGTTGGGCGTCGATGATAATACGATCGTGGTATATTTTTCCGATAACGGACCCAACAGCTACCGTTGGAATGGCGGCATGAAAGGCCGCAAAGGGAGCACCGATGAGGGTGGGATGCGTTCGGTCTGTTACATCCGTTGGCCATCAACCATTCCGGCAGGTCATACAATCACCCAAATCAGTGGTGCGATCGATTTGCTGCCAACGTTGACCGCATTGGCCGAAGTCACGCGCGTAGGTGACAAGCCGCTCGATGGACGCGATCTCACGCCGCTGTTGATGCAAGAGGCGGCGGAATGGCCGGGGCATCAGCATTTCTCGACTTGGAAAGGCCGCGTAACCGTCCGCACCCAAACCCACCGACTCGACGACGATGGCAACCTCTACGACATGATCGCGGATCCGGGGCAGACGACACCCGTCAACGCCGCCCAACCACAAATCGCCGCAGAGTTACAAGGAGCGGTGGATGGATGGCGTCGCGCGATGTTCGGTCAGACCAAGACGATCCCTAATCTCGGCCAAACGGTGGACGCGCGACCGATCACGGTAGGCTACCGGGAATTTCCAGTTACGTTGATTCCAGCCCGAGATGGCGAAGCGCGAGGCGGAGTGGAGCGGAGCGCACGCGCGCCGAACAGTTCCTACTTCGTGAATTGGACGAGCAAGGACGACTCCATGGTTTGGTTGCTCGATGTGAACACTGCGGGGCGTTACAACGTGATGGTGGAATACACCTGCAAGTTGCCTGACGTCGGCTCGACCGTGGAGCTCAGTTTCAAAGGTGCGCGGTTGGCGGGCACCGTCGACCAGGGCTGGGACCCACCGCTCTACACCAATCAGGACACGCTGCCGCGACCCACTGGTGAAAGTCAGATGAAGGAGTTTCGTGCGTTGGAGTTGGGTCAGATCGATTTGGCCTCGGGCGTGGGTGAGCTGGTCCTGCGGGCGACGGACATTCCCGGCGATTCCGTCATGGATGTGCGGCGGATCACCCTAACCTTGCTGCCGTGAAACCGGTGCCAGAATACTCCCGATTGAGCATCGGTTCAGTTTGGTTTGTTCTGGTCTGTGGCGTCTCGTTCGGCGAAACGCCGCCGGACTTCAGTCGCGAGATCTTACCGATCCTTTCGGACAACTGTTTTCAGTGTCACGGCCCCGATGCGAATCATCGCGAGGCCGAGTTGCGGTTGGACGTAGAAAGCAACGCCAAGGCGCCACGCGACAGTTACCACATCATCGATCCGGGTAACAGCGCGGGTAGCGAATTGGTGTATCACATCACGACCGATGATGAGTTCGACCGCATGCCGCCGATTGATTCGATCAAGTCACTCAGCGACGACGAGAAGGGCCTTATCACGCGTTGGATCGATGCGGGGGCGGAGTGGGGGCAACATTGGTCATTCGAAGCGATCACGCGGCCCGAATTACCGGTTGCTGACGCGGGCGATGCGACGCACCCGATTGATCAGATCGTGCGACACGAGTTGAAAGCGCGAGGATTGAGCCCGTCGCCGGAAGCGGCTCGGCGTTCGTTGATTCGGCGCGTGACGCTCGACCTCACCGGTCTTCCGCCGACGCCTGATGACGTGGCAGCCTACGTGAATGATGCAACGCCGGATGCGTTTGGGAAAGTCGTGGATCGCCTGTTGGCATCACCGGCGTATGGCGAGCGCATGGCGTGGGATTGGTTGGAAATCGCCCGCTACGCTGACACCAACGGCTACCAAGGCGACCGAACGCGCTCGTCGTGGATGTGGCGCGATTGGGTGGTGGATGCTTTTAACAAAAACATGCCGTTTGATGAGTTCTCGGTGTGGCAACTCGCGGGCGATTTGTTGCCCGAGGCGACGGGAGAGCAGGTGCTCGCGACCGCGTTTTTGCGCAATCATCCGATCAACGGTGAGGGCGGTCGGATTCCGGAAGAAAACCGCGTCGATTATGTGCTCGATATGACCGATACGATGGGCACGGCGTGGTTGGGGCTCACGCTGAGCTGCGCGCGTTGTCACGACCACAAATTCGATTCGATCAGTCAGTCGGAATACTACGCGTTTTCGGCATACTTTAATCAAACCCCAGTCGACGGCAGCGGCGGCAGCGCGCAGACCAAACCGGTATTGGATTTCTCGACGCCCGAGCAACACGCGCGGGAAGCGGCCGAGCAGGAGAAAATCCCGGCACTGGCGGCGGTCGTGGACGAGCTTGAGCTCACGGTCTTCCCACGAGCGGAAGGTGAACCGGCGTCGAAATCCCTCAAAGTGCGTGAATTCGATGCGACGGTCTTGAACCCGCTCGACGGTCCAGCGAGCAAGCGCGGATCGAACTCGTTGCGCCGCATCCTGGACGTGGCGGCGGTGGGCGAGTCCGAATACATCGCGGCGTTGAACGCCTTGCTCGAAGTTGTGGAGAAGCGTGAAGCCATTGCGGCGGAGATGCTCCGGGTGATGGTGATGGGTGATCGGGAAGAACGCCGTGAAACGTTTGTGCTCGATCGCGGGCTCTACAATGCGCCCTTGGAAACGGTCACCGCTGGAGTGCCCCAGAGCTTGCCGGCATTGCCTGATGGCGCGCCGGGTAACCGACTCAGTTTGGCGCAATGGGTCGTGGCGGACGATAACCCGCTCACGGCGCGGGTGGTGGTGAATCGTTATTGGCAGATGCTGTTTGGGATGGGGTTGGTGAAAACGCCGGAGGATTTCGGTGTGCAAGGTGAGGTTCCGTTGCAGGCGGATCTGCTGGATTGGTTGGCCGCCGAATTTCGCGAATCGGGATGGAATGTGAAGCACGTGCTCCGCACGATTGTGACCAGTGCAACTTATCGTCAAACGGCGCGCGTGACGCCGGAGTTGTTGGAGCACGATCCGGACAACCGCTGGTTCGCGCGCGGGCCACGGTATCGCATGCCGGCGTGGATGCTCCGCGATCAGGCGCTGGCCGTCAGTGGGCTACTCGTGGATAAACGCGGGGGTCCGGGTGTCTTTCCCTATCAGCCGCCGGGAGTTTGGGCAGAAGCCTCGTTTGATAAGTTCCGTTATCAGGCGGATACGGGTGAAGGACTTTATCGGCGTAGCCTCTATACCTTCTGGCGGCGCACCGCGAGTCCCACGGTCTTCTTCGATGCGCAGGCCCGGTTTGTTTGCACGGTGAACACACCACGCACCAATACGCCCATGCATGCCTTGGCGTTGCTGAACGACACGACCTACGTCGAGGCCGCGCGGGTGCTGGCCGAGCGCGCGTTAGCGGAGACGCGTTCACCGAAGGAACGATTGGAGTTTATCTTTGCCCGCACCTTGGCGCGTCCTCCCGCGAGCGAAGAAAGCGAAATACTCTTGGATGGGCTGCTCCGTCATTTTGCGGAATTTGAAGAAGAAAAGTCAGCAGCGGCCGAACTGTTGGAGGTAGGGGATTGGCCGCGAAACGAAGACCTCGATCCCGTCGAACATGCCGCCTGGACGCTCCTGAGCCTGAGCGTGCTCAACCTCGATGAAACCCTTAACCAGAGCTGAATCATGAGTCCCATTCACGAGCGCGAACGACACCTCTCCCGGCGGCAATTTATCAGCCACAGTGCGGCGGGATTGGGCACGGCAGGATTGGCCTACTTGCTCGGGCAAAATGGTCTTGGCGCCGCCCCTTCCCGCATCGGTGGGGCGGAACAGTTTGGCGGCTTACGTGGCCTCCCGCACATGGCACCGAAGGCCAAAAATGTGATTCATCTGTTCATGAGTGGCGGACCGACTCACGTGGATCTTTTCGATTGGAAACCGCGGCTGCAGCAGATGCACGGCGAGGTCGTGCCCGATGCTTACGTGGGCGACAAGGTCTTCAGCACCATGACCGGCGCCGCCAATGGCAAGGTCATGCTCGCGCCGATCGAACCCTTTGCGCAGCACGGCCAAAGTGGTGCGTGGGTCAGTGAGTTTTTGCCCCACACCGCTGGTATCGTGGATGACCTGTGTTTCGTAAAATCGTTGCACACCGATTCGGTGAATCATGCCCCGGCGGTGACCTTCATGTTGACCGGCGCACCGCAGCCGGGACGACCCGCGATGGGGGCGTGGCTCAGTTATGGGTTGGGTGCGGAGACGGAGGATCTTCCGGCCTACGTCGTGCTGACCTCGGTCACCCAAGGCACGACCTGCGGGCAGACGTTTAATGAGTTTTATTGGGGCAACGGATTCCTGCCGTCGCGGTATCAGGGTGTGAAATTTCGTCGCGGTAGTGAACCCGTGCTTTACTTGGAAAATGCACCGGGGATTTCCGATAAAATGAAGCGCAACGTGCTCGAAGAGATTGCGAAGATCAATGAGCGTAAACTGCACGAAATGGGCGACCCTGAAATCTCGACCCGCATCTCCCAATATGAGATGGCGGCGCGCATGCAATTGAGCGTGCCTGAGCTCTCAGATTTCTCGGATGAATCGAAGGACGTGTTGGCGAGTTATGGTCCGCAAGCGAACACGCCGGGAACCTTCGCGCACAATTGTGTGATGGCGCGGCGTCTGATCGAGCGCGGCTCACGTTACATCCAGGTGATGCATGCGGGATGGGATCAGCATAATTCGATCACTACGGAGCTCTACGGCCAATGTCACGACACTGACCAACCGAGCGCGGCGTTGGTGCAGGACCTAAAACAGCGCGGCCTACTCGACGATACGCTCGTGATCTGGGGCGGTGAATTTGGGCGCACGCCGTTCATTCAAGGGAACCTCGGCGAGCGGCATCGTTGGGGACGCGACCACCACCCGTATGCGTTTACGAACTGGTTGGCTGGAGCGGGAGTGAAGCCGGGATTCACTTACGGCGAGACCGACGACCTCGGATTCAATATCATCAAGGACCCGGTGCATGTGCACGACTTGCAGGCGACGGTATTGAAGTTGCTCGGAGTCGATCATGAGCGCCTCACCTACCGCTTCCAAGGCCGTGATTTCCGTCTCACGGACGTGCACGGCAAGATCATCGACCCTATACTCTCGTAGGATCGAGCCTGAGTTACTCGTGGAGCTACAACGTGATGGTTTCTCCGAGGGCGGGGAGAATCGCTTTGATGCCGTGTTTTTGCTCGATGATTTCGGCCAAGGGTTCGCGGGCGCGATCTTCACCATGGGTGAGGACGAGGCGTGGTTTGTGTTGGGCCAACGGTTCGAACCAACGTAGGAGATCGGATTGGTCGGCGTGGGCACTGAATCCGCCCATCGTATGAATCTGCGCGCGCACCGCGATCTTCTCGCCGTGGATTTTGACGTGTGACTCACCATTCACCAACCGGCGGCCGAGCGTGCCGTTGCCTTGGTAACCGACGATGAGCACGTGCGTGTCTCGTTTCCATAGATTTTGTTTTAGATGGTGGAGGATTCGCCCGGCATTACACATGCCCGCACCCGCGAGGATGGCGCAGGGGCCGTCAATTCGATTCAGGGCGCGGGATTCATCCGCCGACTCGCTGGGTTTGAAATAACCGCCGCTGATCGGAAATAACCCCGCATCGCGATAAGCCACCATCTCGTCGTCGAAGAGCTCTGGATGCGTCTTGTAAACCTCCGTGGCCTTGAGCGCCATCGGACTGTCGAGATAGATCGGAAACACGGGCACCTGTTTCTCGTGAAACATCACCGCAAGATGGTAGATGATCTGTTGGGAACGACCGACCGCGAACGTAGGCACGAGGATCTTGCCCTTCGCGGCGTGGACCTTGCGCACGATTGCTTCGAACTCCTCCACGGTTTTCTCGTAAGGCCGGTGATTGCGATCGCCGTAGGTCGATTCCATGAACACGAGATCTGCGTTCGGCACGTGTGCGAAGTCCTTGAGCACAGGGCGATCGGCGGGACCGAGGTCGCCCGAGAAAACCACCGTCTTAGTTTTACCGTTTTCCGTGATCGTGAACTCGATGCTGGTGGAGCCAAGCATATGGCCGGCCTCGAAAAATTTCGCGACGATTCCGGGCGCGACGTCAATAGGCGATCCGACGCGGATCTCGCGGGTCAGCCCGCGCACCGGGGTCACGTCGTCTTCGTCGTAGAGTGGTTCAAGCGGATCTTCGCCGGCACGTCTGCGTTTGCGGTTGGTGCGTTCGTTATCGCTCACCTGAATGCGGGCTGAGTCTTCGAGAATGATCATCATCAGATCGAGTGTGGCGGAGGTGGCGAAGATCGGACCCTCGTAGCCTGCCTTTACCAGCACGGGAATACGGCCGGTGTGATCGAGATGGGCATGGGTGATCACGACGGCGTCGATCGCATTCACGTCGTCGATCGGTGGCCGGCGATTCAAATCGTCCGCACCGCGGCTGCCCTGGAACATGCCGCAATCCACCACAACCCGGGCCTGATCAGTTTCGATGAGATAGCAGGATCCGGTGACCTCGCCGCCGGCAGCTCCATTTGGGGTGATTTTCATGATTTTGAGGCGATTAAACGCTCAATCAATGTGACGTGCGAAGGCTTGCGTGGCGACGTCATTCGCAAATCTCATATTAAGCTGTTGCCCGCGGGTGGTCCGCGTAGGGTGGCGATCGGGTAGAGCGTCCGACGCCGCACCTGCTGGATGCTTCTCTCTTCACTTCAACGCTTCACCGTCTTCCTCTCAACCCAAGTTCGTCGCCTCGGCACGGGCCTCGGCAACTGGCTAGTGGGTTCACCTCGCTTGAAGGCGTGGTTTTACCCGCCGCTTAAAGTCGAGACGCCGGCGGAACGATACCGCCAGTTTAACGAGTATTATTTTGCCGACCTGCACGAGCAGGAGCGCATGTTGGGCGATGAGCCCCGCATGGCGTTTTACCACACCGCCATCAATCGACACGTGAAGCCGGGCCAGCGCGTCATCGACCTGGGCACGGGCACCGGAATCCTAGCGACCTATGCTTCGCGTTGCGGTGCGAGTCAGGTCTACGCCATCGATCACTCGACGATCATTGAGCACGCCAAGGAGTTGGCGGCGGAAAATGGCGTCGAGAACGTGCAGTTCGAAGATGTCCACAGCACAAAATTCCACCTCGACGAACCGGTGGATGTTATCTTGCACGAGCAGATCGGCGACTTTCTGTTCGATGAGGCGATGGTGCCCAACGTGTGTGATCTGCGCGATCGCGTGCTGAAGAAGGGTGGCTTGATCCTGCCAAGTCAGTTCGAACTCTTTTGTGAACCGGTCACGCTAGATGATGATCGACGGATACCCTACATTTGGGAGCTCACCGATGTGCACGGGGTTGACTTTTCCAGCATGGATCGGAGTCGGCCGCAGAATCCGGAATACTACCGGTTAGCGAGTTGCGATCTCGGGTTAGTGAAACATTTCGTGGGTGATCCCGAGCCACTGGTGAAGGTGGATTTATACACCATCGAGGAGTATACGTTACCCCTCACCGTGACATTTACGCGGGAAGTGAAACGGCCGGGTATCATCGATGGCTTGGCGGTATTTATGAAAGCCAAGGTCGACGACGATTTGGTTTTGAGTTCCAGTCCGATCGATCCCGGGCGCGCCCCGCATTGGGGATTTCGCATATTGCGATTAGATCAATGGCGCGCCGAATTGGGCGAAACGTGGGAAGTGTCTCTAACGGTTAAAGACTGGGCGGACCCCGACACGTGGACGTGGACCTGTGAGAATATCACCGGCGTTTAATGAATCACCGTGAGGTAGGCGTTGTTGGCGTCTCGGAAGACGAGCAACGTGTCGTCTTTGGCGAAGCCTTCGAACGTGATGCGGAGGTTGTAGTCCACCGTCTCGCCGGGGCGGAATGTCATGCGGTTGATCAATGCCTTCGGGTCGTCTCCCGGTAAGGCGCCTCCGATCTGAACATCCTGGACCCATTTTCTAAACGCATCGGAGGGGGGAACTTCGGACCTGTAAATTACTTCCCGTGGTGGAGCTTCAGGTTCGGCGATTTCTTCCCCGAGTAATTCAGCGACAGCGGCGGCACCGTCGGCCTCCTCGCGGAGTTTCGCCCACTCCGCATTTGATCCTGCGTAGGTGGACACGCTGACCGGTTCAGGCAGGACGACAGCTTGAGCTCCTGCGGTAAGCGGATCGGGGGTGCCGTCGGTCTCAGAGGAGTCGCCCTCGCTCTCACTTCCGTCGCCCTCCTCGGCGGCCTCCACCGCTGCAACCATGTCTTCAATTTCCTGAAAATCGCCCTCAGCGAGAGCGTTACCGAGATTCACCCGGGAGTTGCTGGCCGCGACGACATCGCGGGTTTGTTGGAGCATCTGGTCGACCTTTGATTTTGGTTTCTCGGCCGCGGCTTTTTCCCGCTCTTCGAGCGTGAGGACCTCTACACCCACCTTGTCCAACACGGCTTCAACGGTCGAGTTTGAGGTGATTCTCTGCATCGTCGGAGTGGACATCAGCTTGTCGATCACAGGAGGAGCGCCGAAAAAATGAATGTAGCTGTAACTTAGTCCGCCGAGCATCAAGAGGGCCGGGAAGAACCTCGCGGTGAGCTTGAACAGCTTGATGAACAGATTGATGAGCGCCCACTTCAGCCGGGAGGGCTTTGGGCCGCCCGACATGGAAATCATGGTTGCGGCTCGAACGCCTTCGAGGTCGACGTCGGGCGTTCCGGTCGACTCGGCCTCCACTTCGCCAGTCGCCGCCGTTTCTTCGTTGGCCAAGGCTGATGAGTCCTCGGCCGGAGACTTATCCGCGGCGTTGTCCGCTGCTGGGGTAGTTTGCTCGTCCGTCGCAGTTTTCTTCTCTGGAGTGGCCAGATTTTCCGCGTCCTTGGCGGGAGTGGGATCCTGCGACGATGCAGCCGCATTCTCCGGTTTCGGAGAATCTTCGGGGTCGTCTGCAGTATTAGGAGGCCGTGAGTCGCTCATGAGAGTGGTGGGGCGAGTGGTCTCAAAGAAGTCGAACGATGGGATTCATGCAAGCGCGCTTGCAGCCCGGCAGCGAGGCTCAAGCAAAAGGTTGGCGCGTTAGAGCGGATTGACCTCATGGGTGTGCTCTTCGTCTTTTTCCGCGCAACCAATTATTTACGAAAACGGGGAGAGGGGGACGGGCGTTCCGTAAAATGGTGGTATAAGGATGAAATTAAAGATCTTCTACTTGCCCGCCTGCGGGTGTTTGGGGCCGCCGCCGAAGTAGGGAAAGGCGTCGAAATCGAAACGGTGTTGGGCGCTTTCACGCGGGTCGGCGGTTTTGACCAGATCTCGGGTGAGGCGAACGGCGTAGGTTTTTTTAATGCTCTGGTAGGCGGGATCGTCCGCGACGTTGTTCAGTTGCTCGGGATCTTGGGTGAGATCGTAGAGTTCCTCGGCGGGACGTTTACCAAAGCTCAGTTCCCAGGCTTGGCGGTGTGCTTCGTCCTTGTCCCGGTTCTCCACCATATAGGTCTTTGTCGGACCGTTGTCGGTATCCCCATACCAGGTGCCCGGTAAGGCCGCGTTGGTCCAGTCGGGGGTGCCGTTCGGCCAGCGCTCTGGCGTGTAGTTGCGGATGTAGAGAAATCCGGGATCGCGGATAGCTCGAGAAGGATAACCACCCAGGTCGGGCACTTCTTGACTGGGCACGTGACGTTCCTTGCCGACGAGCACGTAGGGTCGGAGGGCGGATTCGTCGCCTTTCAAGATCGCAGGCAACAGATTTTTGCCGGTCATGGGGCGGTGCCGTTTTGCACCAGCGGCGGCGAGGAAGGTCGGGGCGAGATCGGTCAGGGAAACGAATCCCTTGAAGACCTGTTTTCCGGCCATGCTCTTTGGCCACCGGATGGCGAGGGGCACACGGGTGCCGCTGTCGTAGAGGTTACTTTTGCACCGCGGGAAAGGCATGCCGTGGTCGCCGGTGATGACGACGATGGTATTGTCGGCTTCGCCGATTGCCTCGAGTTGTGCGAGTGCCTTGGCGACGTCGGAGTCGAAGCGCTCGACCTCAAAATAGTAGTCAGCGACATCGCTGCGGATTTCGTCGGAATCGGGGTAGTGGCCGAAGAGTTTGATTTCCGAAATATCCATGCCCTTTGCCGCGCCTGATCCGAGTTCGTATTTGCGGTGAGGGTCGCTGGCGCCGAGCCAGAAGAAGAACGGTTTGTCGGCGTCACGCTGGGCGAGGAATTCGGGAAACCCGGCCTTGTAGACTTTGCCCGCGGGGTGGTCGTCTTTCCATTTTCCGGTTAGCTTTCCCGGCCCCCATGATTTGCGCCATGAGCCGGTTTCATAGCCGGCGTCTTCCAAGAGATGAGGGAACGTTTCCAGTGATTCGTCGAGCGTGCTCCAGAGGTTCGCACCGGGTCCGAGTCGCCAGTGATATTGGCCGGTGAGGATCGCGTTGCGCGACGGGGTGCACGAGGGAGACGAGATGTAGGCGTTGTGGAATAACGCACCTTCGTTTGCGACTTGATCGAAGGCTGGAGTCTGCACGACGGTGTCGTTGGCGTAGGCCGAGGCGTGGGGCCAACCCCAGTCATCGGCGATGCAGAAGAGAATGTTGGGTCGGTCGTCGTCGGCGGTGCTGAATATGGCGGAGAGCGCCATCAGACCGGTGAGGCAAAACAAGCGGGGTGACTGCATAAGCGTTGATCAAAAGGGGCGGGGAGAGACTTGGCAAATATTCCTGAAGCGGTGACGGCTTGTGTCCGGTCGGAAAACGGGTTGGGGTCTGCGGGTGCCCCACGTATCTACCTCTCCTCTTTTACGGCCTGCTCGTTTCGTTTTTGAATTGAAGATAATTGCCGCGACGCTGCTGGCCCTCGGCTTGTTCGCGTCGATGGGTTTGGCCGCTAAACCGAAGAATGTGCTCTTCATCATTTCGGATGATCTGAACTGCAACATCGGGGCTTACGGTCACCCGTTGGTGAAGACGCCGCATCTGGACCAACTGGCGCGCGATGGGATGTTGTTCGAAAACGCGTATACCAATTTCCCTGTGTGTGGTCAGTCGCGCTCCAGTTTTCTCACGGGCCTGTATCCCGAGCAGAATGGCGTCGTGCATCTGCGCCAGTTGATTCGCGATCATGTGCCGGATGTGATCACCATGCCGCAACATTTTCAGCAGCAGGGTTACACGGCGGTGCGCGTCGGAAAACTCTACCACTATGACAACCCGCTCGGTGTCGGGAGTAATGGCCACGATGATCCCGCTTCATGGGATGTGCGGGTGAGCCCCTACGGCCGCGACCGGATTGAGGAAGATAAGATTTGGTCGGTCACGCCGGGCCGGTTCGGCGCCTCCATGAGTTGGCACGCGGCGGAGGGAACCGACGACGAACAAACCGACGGCATGGTAGCCAAGGAATCTATCCGTGCGCTCGAGTATTTTGCCGAGACCGAGAAGCCCTTTTTCCTCGGCGTGGGTTTCTATCGGCCACATACGCCGTTCGTCGCTCCGAAGAAATATTTCGATCTTTACGATCCGAGTGAGATTGAAATCCCGCGCGTCCCCACCGGTTATTTGGAGACGTTACCCGCACCCGCCGTAAAGTCGATCCGCAGTCGGAAACACGAGATAGATCTGTCCGATGAGATCATGCGCAAATCGATCCACGCATATTACGCCAGCATCTCCTTTATGGACGCGCAGGTTGGTCGGGTTTTGCAGGCTCTGGATGAGCTCGG
>Ga0209659_1000896_pt1 | contig 18316 bp, 14 predicted proteins | sample SaaInlLV_10m_DNA_FD_184658 | JGI IMG/M metagenome (GOLD analysis project Ga0209659, IMG submission 184658) | Marine microbial communities from expanding oxygen minimum zones in the Saanich Inlet - SI072_LV_10m_DNA (SPAdes) (version 2) | ecosystem: Environmental > Aquatic > Marine > Intertidal... | reverse complement strand
TTTCTTGCTCACCAGAAAATTCAGTACAATTTGTAGTAGTTACTCCATCATAAAAATCTTGAATATGTTGACTATTAGCTAATAATAAATTGACATTTTCTAAACCCGTAATGGTACTATCCCAAGCGAAAATAAATGAGGCATTTAAAACTTTATGTGTTCCAGATTCGAAAGTAAATGGTTCAATACTTCCAATACATCGCATATCGGATGGATTTATATCTGCTTGACACATAGACCAACCTGAAGTATCGTTAGGATTAGAGGGGTACATATAATAGGTAGCAATACTATTAGTATCAGTACCATTACTGCCAAATGTTAATGGACTATTGTCTTTCCATTTTGAATTCAAATAGTTATGAATTTGATTTTTGTTTTCAGGATTCCCATAATTGGAATAATTATTATAATAAGAAATGAATGATTTGATATCTTCATTTAAAATTTTCACTCCTGCAGAAGGAGGGTTTTGCACATAAGAATAATCGCCATTAGTATCTATTTGGCTATAGTTGTAATAGAGGTTCAAATTAGTATCACAACCCGAATAATTATTTAGATAATACCCTAAATCCATATCTAAATTTATACCAATTTTAAAATTAGTATAATCGCTTTCTGAACGATTGTATATAGTATAATTTACAAATGTACTTTGATTTAGTGAAGGGATTTCATCACAATCAAATGCATAAAATAGTGCGTGAATTTCAACTCCAATATTGTTATTTGAGCTTAACTTAGAGTATTGTTCCATTCTTTCATCGTTGAATATTACAAATAATGCTTGGTCACCTTCTATTTTAGGGTAGTCACCTAATAGAGGTTCAAACATCCAGCTACCACCTACATTTACATAGGGGGCTATAGCTGCTGCTTCGCCATTGTTTACATTACCGTGTGCAGGCCATTCTTGAAGTTGTAGAGGCACAGCATAGTTCTCACTTTCATAATTGGCTAAATGATAGTCAATACTGTCCTTATCTATTTTCCATACCTTATTGTATTTTTGGTCGTAGGCACTGTCGTAATTGTCAGCAATAGGTCCGTGCCAAAAACTTTCCCCAAGCTGTTTATAAGTTTCAGAAACAGTCCTTAAGTCTCCATTTTCTGTTGTACCTGAAAGCCATAATCCATGATTAAAAAAACTACTTTTTATACTTGAGTTAGCTAAGTTGTTAGGGACTATATATTTAGGTGACCATGAGGTTGAGTCTTGTATATTAAAGAAAAAAGAAGCACATGAGTAGATTGTTGCAGTTACTTTATTTATGGATAAGGTGTTTTCAGTATACCAAACAGGTGAATAAAAAGTTTCTTTATATGTTCCGTAAACAGTATCACCATTTTCTATAAATAAAATATTACTAGAATCAGTAAATGTTAAAATAAAACTGTAGTTTGTAGTGTCTGTTTGTTGTGATGTAGCATTCAGAGATATTGCTAACAAGAATAATGGAAAGAAATTTCTCATCATTTTAAGGGCTTAAGGGTGAATAAATAGTCTTTCAAATTTATATAAAAAAAACTATTTTCTCAACTTTTTCAGTTCAGTAAGTTTGTCTCTGAGCTTAACGGCTTCAAGGAAATCCAAGTCTTGTGCGGTATTTTCCATTTGTTTACGTGTGTTTTTTATAGCCTTTTCAAGTTCTTTTGGATTGGAATAATCGGCATTGGATTCTGCTGCCATACTCATTCCTTCTTTTATAGCATAAGGATTTAGCTTTTTAGCTAATTCATTGTCCTTTTTCTTATTGAGTGGGGTAGGTACTAGACCATTTTCCGTATTGTAGGAAATTTGCTTTTCACGTCTTCTGTTTGTCTCGTCAATGGTTAGTCGCATACTGTTTGTAACCCTATCGGCATACATAATAACTAAGCCATTGATATTTCTAGCGGCTCTACCTGCTGTTTGTGTTAATGAACGTTGGGAACGTAAAAAGCCTTCTTTGTCAGCATCTAAAATAGCCACAAGGCTTACTTCTGGTAAGTCCAGACCTTCTCTTAATAGATTTACTCCGACTAATACATCAAATAAACCTTCTCTGAGTTCATGAAGTATTTCAACACGTTCTAGGGTATCTACATCAGAATGTATGTATCGGCATCTAATATTGAATCGTGTGAGGTATTTTGTAAGTTCTTCCGCCATTCGCTTAGTAAGAGTGGTAACAAGAGTTCGCTCATTTTTATCAATTCTAAGCTTAATTTCTTCTAGTAAATCGTCTATTTGGTTTAGTGAAGGACGAACATCAATAATAGGGTCTAGCAATCCAGTTGGTCGAATCACTTGCTCTGCTACAACACCGCCAGATTGTTCTAATTCGAAATCAGCAGGCGTTGCACTTACATATATAAATTGATTATTAATGGTTTCAAATTCCTCAAATTTTAGCGGTCTATTATCCATAGCAGCAGGTAATCGGAACCCATATTCTACCAAGTTTTCCTTTCGAGATCTGTCGCCACCATACATGGCTCTAATCTGAGGAATAGTAACGTGACTTTCGTCAATGACTGTCAAGAAATCGTTTGGGAAATAATCAATTAGACAGAATGGTCTTGTGCCTGGCATTCTACCGTCAAAGTAACGTGAGTAATTCTCAATTCCTGAGCAGTAGCCCAATTCACGAATCATTTCTAAATCGTAATTCACACGTTCGTCAAGTCGTTTGGCTTCTGTTTTTCTATCGGTATTATGAAGAAACTGGACTTGGTCCATGAGGTCATCTTGAATTTGATGAATGGCACTTTGTATTCGGTCTTTTGAAGCAACGAATATAGTAGCAGGAAAAATTCTTAAATATTCAAACTTTTCAATGATGCTATTATTTACAGGGTCAAAACTTTCTATTTCTTCAATTTCATCGCCCCAAAAATGAATTTTATAAGCTATATCTGCGTAGGCAGGAAAAATGGAAATCGTATCGCCTTTAACCATAAAGTTTCCACGTTCAAACTGGTTGGCCGACCTAGAGTATAAAGAGGTTACAAATTGATTTAACAATTTATTCCTACTTAGCTTTTGTCCGGCGTGTATTTCAATGACATTATTACTGAATTCTTCCGGATTACCAATTCCATAAATACAGGATACAGAAGCAACCACAATTATATCTTTTCTGCCTGAGAGTAGAGTAGAGGTGGTGCTTAAGCGAAGTTTTTCTATTTCGTCGTTAATGGATAAGTCTTTTTCAATATACGTTCCTGAACTTGGTATATAGGCTTCGGGTTGATAATAGTCGTAGTAAGAGACAAAGTATTCTACAGCATTGTTAGGAAAAAACTGCTTGAACTCACTGTAAAGTTGGGCGGCTAGGGTTTTATTGTGACTCAATATCAAAGTGGGTTTTTCAACCTCTTTAATTACATTGGCTATTGTGAATGTTTTTCCTGAACCTGTAACTCCCAATAGGGTTTGATGCTTTTCATCATTATCAATCCCTTGAGCTAATTGTTTTATTGCTTGTGGTTGGTCACCTGTAGGTTTAAAATCAGAAATAATTTCAAACCCCATTAAATTGAATTAATTAATTTGATTTTCGCTTTGAGTTCCTCAATGCTATCGTATCCATTTTGGATTTTTTTCAATATTTGTTGTTTGAGTTTGTCAGCACCTTTAGAGTTTCCAAAGAATGAGATATTGGTTTCGTATTGATTAATTTCTTTTTGTAAGTCGTTAATTTTAGTTCTCAAAAACTGCTTCTCTTTATCAAGAGCAATTGGATTAGATTTCTCCTTCAAACGTTCTAGTTTACTATTGAATCTAACGTTTTCAAGTTCTTTTTTATCGACTTTCATTTTTGAATAAAAGCTATCAATATTTTTTTTGAAAGTATTTTCTATGTCAAAGTTATCTCTTGGAATATTTCCAATGGCATACCACTCTTTTTGAAATTGTTTAAGGCTTTCAAAATTTGATGAGTTATCATCAGTTAAGGCATAAGCTTTTACTTTTTCTAATAATTCTTCTTTGAGTTTTAAGTTATCAGCTTTTTCTTTGTCTAAGTCTGCAAAGAATGCTTTTTTATTCTTGTAAAACGTATTTACAGCCTTTTTAAAACGATTCCATAGCTTATCTGAAAGACCTTTGGGAAGGTGACCACTTTTCTTCCAGTCATCTTGTAATTTTATAAACTGTTGAGAGTGATGTTTCCAATCAATATTTTCTGATTGAATTAGCTCTTCAGCTTTCTCACAAAGTTTTGTTTTAGCGTTAACTATTTCTTTATTTTCAACTTTTTTCGCTTTATAAAACTCATTCTTTTTGGCGTAAAAAGAGGATAAACTTTCTCTTAAAGTTTTCCAGGCCTCTTTATTATCTTCTTTTTTAAGACCGCCTTCTTTTTTCCATTTCGCCTCTAATTCTTGAACTTTCTCAGTGAGTTTACTCCAAGCATTATGACTGTCAGCACCTTCATTGCTTACCTCATCAATTTGTTGACAAATCTCTTGTTTGTTTTTGAAGGCCTGTGTACCACGTTCTTTCAGTTCTACATAATGGTCATTACGTTTCTTATGAAGTTCTCTGCTTGCATTTTTGAAACGCTCCCACATTTCCTCTCTAAGTTCACGCTTTACTGGACCAATTTCTTTCCACTTTTGATGAAGCTCTTGTAAATCATTATGGATTTTATTTATCGATTTTTCTTTTAATAGAGCTTCTGTAGCTTCACAAATTTGGAGCTTTTTCTCGTAGTTTTTATTAAAATCTAAATCCCTTAATTCGTTGTTGATTTTTACATAATCGTAAAAGCGTTCAACTTGATAGTGATAAGACTTCCAAACATCATTACGATAACCAATAGAAACCTCACCTGTGTTTCTCCATTTTTCTTGAAGAGCCTTAAATTTTTCGAATGTGCCTTTGAGCGTTTCTTCTGTATTAATTAAGGCTTCAATATCTTCGATTATAGTCGTTTTAATCTTATGATTTTTAATATAATCGGATTCAATTTTTTCTCTTAAATCGTGCTTTTTCTTTCTAAAGCTATTAAACAGATTTTTAAATTCTTTTTCTGAAGGATGTGTGTATGAAAACTCTTCCTCGACACCTTCATCAGCTAAAAATTCCGCTTTTTTTTGTTCCTTTTCAGCGTTTACTTTTTTGTAGAAAACAGATTTTAATATATCAATAGTTTTAGTATTGCTAAATACGTCTTCTGACTTGATAAGTTCATTAACTTCAGTCATCAATTCATCAATAGTGAATGCGCTATAATCTTTTGAAGGAGTTGGAGTTTCAGAAGTTAATTCTTCTGAAACAACTTCATCATTTGTGTTTTCTAATTCTTTTTGACTCATCCTGTTAATTAAGTTGAATGTGTAACAAATTTAATACTTAATAATTTTAAATGCTAGATTTAGTTAGACCAAATTATATAGGACTTTTCTGCTTGAATTTGTAGCATTTCGAGTCCATTTTTTGTTTTACAATTATAGTGCTTTCCTTTTTTTAAAAATTCCGTTACTTCTGGGTTATAAACAAGGTCATAAAGTAAATGATTTTCAGATAGATATTCGAATGGCATAGTAGGGAAAGTATTGATGTCAGGAAAGGTGCCAAGTGGTGTGCAATTGATAATTATTTGGTGGGAATCAATGGTTTTTCTATCAAGTGACTTGTAATTGAAGTCTGATTTTCTGGAAACAACTTGGCAGTCTATATTCAAACTTTTTAAAGCATAAATGATAGCTTTTGATGCGCCACCACTTCCCAAAACCAACGCTTTTTTATGACTTTTTTTTAAAAGTGGTTTAATGGATTCTGTAAAGCCAATATGGTCAGTATTGTAGCCTATAAGTTTACCGTTTACTCTTTTTACACAATTGACAGCATTTATTTCTTTTGCTGATGCATCAATTTCATCTAAAAATTGAATAATAGATTCTTTGAATGGTATTGTTACATTAAAACCAGAGAGCTCGGATAATAAGTTGTTTTCAAATAATGTTTCCAGCTTTTCAGTTTCAATATTAGTGTATTTTACTCCACTAATGTTCTCGTCTTTAAACTTTTGCTCAAAGTATTTTTTTGAAAATGAGTGTTCTAATGGGTAGCCAATTAAACCAAAAGTTGTCATGATTGTTTTTTTGCTAATAATTCGACAACTGTTATTGTAAGTACGCCAAGTATCATAATTCCCAATACAATGAATTCACTTTTAGTCCAGACAGTTGGAATATAGCGTTCGTAACCAACTAGCAAAGGCTCATCATATCTATTTAGTACTTCTAAATTGAACAGTTCTTTTTTCCAAGGCCAGATAATACTCAATGAACCGAAAACAAAACCTGTGAGTAAGGAAAGCGTTTGGTCGTGAAAGCGTTTGAATATGATTGAAATAAGATTAGAAAAGAGAACAATTCCTACTACTGAACCTATCAAAAACAATATGAAGTAAATGAAGTATTCAAATTGTGGGCTATCGATATAACTCAATGCAGTGCCGTTGATTAAGGCTTCAACAAATTCTGTTAGACTGTTTATAGACTTTACCATCAAAAGGTGGTAATTGCCCATTAGCATTAAAATATAGGATCCTGATAAGCCTGGTAGTATCATTCCGCAAATTCCTATTAGTCCGCATATAAAAATATAGAGGTAGGAGGTATTTTCGGTAGGTGAGGGGGAAAGAAATGATAAAGCAGATGCAATTCCCAATCCGATAACAAACATGGCAATTGTCGTCCATTTCCATTTTACTATTTTCTTACTAATAGGATAAATGGAGGCTAATACTAGCCCAAAAAAATAGCCCCATGTTTCAGAGGGGTATTCAACCAATAAATAGTCAAACAATTGAGCGAGAAGTAAAACACTTAATACCATTCCAAGTAGGATAGGTACAATAAACTTTAAGTTTAGCTGAATGGATAAATCTCTAAATTTCCCTCTTGATAATAGACGGAGTGATTCTAAATTAAAGGATTTTAGAGAGTTTATAAACTCTTCATAAATATTCGTTATCAGTGCTATTGTGCCTCCAGAAACGCCAGGTACAACATTAGCAGCTCCCATTGCTAATCCTTTTAAGGTAAGTGTTATAAATTTTAGCATTTTAAACTGTTAAGGCGTTCTCTTCCCAAACGACATATCCACCCTCCAAATCTTGAATATTTGTTAAAGAATGTAATTTTTCTATCATAAATTTTAGTGAGCGACTTCGTTTTCCACTGTTGCAGTATATCACTACTGGCTTATCAGTTGGGACTTCATCGATTCTGTTCATAAACTCACTGAGAGGGATATTTATTTCACTGATATAACCATTTTCACATTCATAAGGCTCTCTTATATCAATGATTACAAGAGGTTCATTCGACTGAATTTTTTGTTTAAGTTCTTTGGCATTCATTTATTCTAAGTTTTAAGGAAGATGGTCAAAAAAGGTGTCACCACGAAGTCCTAATCTAAGACACTCAAGAGGAATTACTTCGTTATGAGCAATATTTCCGAGGTTTACATTTGACCCCATTAGTTTAATAAACCAAACTTGTTGATTTTTGAGAGGGGATTCCCAAATGATATTATCGTTATCAATCTTAGTTAAGATTTCTTCAATAAGGTCTGAACGTACTTCGCCACTTCCTCTATATATGCCTACATTTCCACCTTCTCTAGCTTCGGCGATAACTTTCCATGAACCTGAATCTATTTCATTCTGCATTAGCTCAATCCATTTGTATGGAGGGATTAGCTTATTGGCGTCTTTAGAGCCAACTTCAGATAATACTCTGAAATTCTTACACAGTGATTTAATGTAATTACACTTATCAACATGAGATATTTCAATTGAACCATCAGAAACTTCAACGGTATCAATATTATATTTATCTAATATTCTTTTATAATCATCAAACATATCTCTGGCGATATACGCCTCGAAAAGCGTTCCACCAAAATATACGCTGATATCAGCTTCCTGATAAAGCTTGATTTTTTGCTCAAGATTTGTGCTGATTATTGATGTGCCAAAGCCAAACTTCACTAAATCGGTCAGGTGTCCAGCAGTTTCGATAAAGTCTTCAACTTGTCTGATACTTAGACCTTTATCCATCATCATCGTTAGACCATTTTTTCTTGGCTTTGATGCACGATTGGGTAAATGTGTGATGTTAAAATTCATGTAGTTTATTTTTTGTGTTTGGTCAGCAAATTTAACAGAATTATGTTTGATTTTACACTTGGTATGTATCTAAAAAAATCTTCGTGTTTTTCGTAATTAATTATCAGTGCTTCTTTGAAAAACTTTAAGCCTAACTCGTCATTACCAGATTTAAATAGATATGCAGAAATTCTATAGGATAATTCGGCTTTTTTAGGATTGATTTTAATAGCTTTTTTTAATAAATCTATGGCTTCACTATATGATTCATATTGAAATAAAAGGTGTGAGTAGTTTAGCCACGTTTCAGAGTCAAATTCATCAAGTTCTAGTACCTTTCTGTATGCTATTTCAGCTTCTTTTATAAAACCAACTTTTTCATGTATTTGAGCGTAAGAAAATAAATAGTCAATATTAGTTGGGTTTATATCTATAGCCTTTTTTAAATGATAAGACGCTTCAATATGCTGTCCTTGTAAATCTATAATTAAAGCAAGTGCAAACCATGACTCATCGAAATTCTCATCTTTTTTTATGGACTTGTGAAAGTATGATTTTGCTTTTTCAAGATTATCCAACTTTTCATAATAATCTCCAATATCATAGAATAATGCTGCATTGGGTTCTCTGTATTTTGCAGAATCTAAACAGCAATCAATAGCATTTTGATAATAGCCCAGTTCTGAAAGAGAATCAGCCTTATTTATGTATGCTTTAACGAAGTCATCTTGAATGTAAATGGTATAATTAAATGCTTCAATAGCATTTAGGTGATCTTCTTTTCTCTGGTAGGCAGCACCCAAGTAAAACCATGCTTCATAATCATAAGGATTGGAATGCAAATACTTTTTAATGAAGTCAATAGCTCTATTTGAATTTTCTTCGATTTCTGAAGATATAATATAAGTGTACCAGTATAAGTCGTTTTTGGAATCTAACATTAGTAGTTTCTCGAGCATATCGTTAGACCTAGAATAATCAGATACATATTGGTACTCATTTGCTAAAGATGAGATAATCTCTTCGTTAAATGGGTTAGTGATTAAAAGTTCCTCAAGAATTTCAATGGATTTTGTATGGTGCTTTAATTTACTGTGAGCGATTGATAATGTATACAAATAATCTTCATTTTTTGTGGTAGAAATTTCTTCCAGCTTACTTAAAGCCTCTTGAGGTCTGTCAAAAAAGATTAATACTTGAGCCTTTTTGAGATTGAGTTGAAATGAAAACGGAAATAACTTTTCATAAAGGCTAAAGGCTTTTATGATTTTTTTCTTGTCTTCTTTTTCGCAGTAATGGTCAATAATTCGCTCAATTTCCTCAGATTCAAAATATTCAAAGCGTTGGCTTTCGATCATTTTGTTAAACCTACTAATTAAGTGTTTGGTATTGTTATCCTCCCGCGGGGTTAAGTCATCTTCATACATATTTATAAAGATAATTTTAAAGTATTTATTTTCAAATAAAAATTCAATTAGTTTATGAACAAAGAAATCAACACAACAGTTTTTTATCTTATCAAGGCGACTTGTCCTACTATCTTTTGTTCTTCGCCATTTAGGAAAACAACATGTATTTTATAAATATATACATCTGTCTGACAGAGTTTCCCTTTGAAATAGCCATTCCATCCAATGGATTTGTTTTTTGTAGAAAAGATATGTTCTCCCCATCTATTAAAAATATCAAGTTTGTAATTTTTAGCTCCCAATATGACTGGATGAAAAATATCGTTTATCCCATTATTTTGATGAAAATCTCCATTGTTAGTATTATGTGTGTTTGGAGTAAATGAATTAGGAATTATGATATTTCCTTTGGAGTTGTTGGTAACAGATATTGTCCTGTAGCTAGTGTCTGAACATAGTTCATTTTTGGCGATTAATATAATGTTGTAATACCCATTGTTTTCATAAATATGTGTTGGGTTGGTTTCTGTTAAGATCGTTGAATCTCCAAAATCCCAAATGTAATTACTTACAAAGCCAGTAGATAAATTTTGGAATATCACTGATTCGCCTACACAAACAGTGTCTTTATTAGCTGAAATACCTGCTATTGGCTGATTAACAATGTTAATGGTTTGTGTAGTTGAGTCTAAGCCACAAAAGCTACTGTCTATAAGCATAACCTCATAGGTTCCAACACCTGGAAATCCTACATCGACACTTATTGCTGCAGGCCAAGGTCTCCAGTCGATAATAGAATCATAGCCAAGTCCCCAATAATCTCCCAAATTCCAATATTCATAACGCTGAGAAACATTACCCTGTGCGTGGCAATTCCTATTAGTTGTGTTTTGAAAACTAACTATAGTATCAGGATAGCATAAAAGACTTGAGGATGGAGTAATAGATGCGTCATCAATATCCCAAATTCTTAATGGAGTGAAAGTAGCTAAACTTGGTCCACCTTGTAGGGTATTACATTCGTTTTCAGCTGTAAGAGTTACTTGTGTTGCACAATTTACCGTTCCTTGTTGGTAGGTGTGCGTAATTAGTTGACCTGAATTGTTGAAGTCGTAGGTTTCGTTATTTGTCCCATCAAAGAAACTCCAAATAAAGGTCGTATTTTCTGAAACATCAGTTGAAGAATTGATAAACTCTAAACTACCTGGTGCACATGTACTGGTAAGTCCGCCAAATGGAATTTGTATAGAGGCATTGGTGGGCTCTTCCATTACAAGCTCACCAGTTACTACACATGGAATGTCAGTTAAATTGATGGTTATGGTATAGTTTTGGACAGTAGCAGCATATGTATGGTTTATAGGAGTATTTGCAGTCCAGCTTGTTCCAGTCGTTAAAGCACTTCCATCACCCCAATTAATAAAATAGTTGCCAATATTTGAGTTAGACTGCAAGGATAAAGTGTAGTCTTTACCATCACAAACAATCCATTTCGGAGTAGTGGATAAATTACCTTCAAAATCATAAAAGTCAGGACACTGAGCAGCACAATAAAAAGTAATTATACAGAGTATATTTGTGAAGAGTAATTTCATAGGCTAACGGTCATCAAAGGTCATTAAAATTTGTTGAAAATGAAAGTTTTTGTAATTGTATTTATCTAAAGTATTACATTTGTATTCTCATTAAAATTTGATAAAATGACGTTGATAAAATCCATTTCTGGAATTAGAGGTACGATCGGTGGAAAAGTTGGTGAAGGATTATCTCCAATTGACACGGTGAGATTTACGGCAGCATACGGTAGTTGGATTAAATCAAAAACCTCTCATTCTGATGTTAAAATTGTAGTAGGAAGGGATGCAAGAATTTCAGGAGATATTATCCGACAATTGGTAGTAAGTACACTCCAGTCTTTGGGGATTGAAGTGCTTGATTTGGGATTGTCAACCACACCAACAGTTGAAGTTGCTGTTCAGATGGAAAAAGCTGATGGAGGAATTATTTTAACAGCCAGTCATAATCCTAAGCAGTGGAATGCTTTAAAGCTACTGAATGATAAAGGAGAATTTATAAATGGTAAAGATGGAGCCGAGGTATTGGAAATAGCAGAAGCCGATAATTATATATTTTCTGATGTTGATAGTTTGGGTAAGTACTCAGAAGATGATGCTTACATTCAAAAACACATCGACAGTATATTAGCTTTAGAATGGGTTAAGCCAGATACTATTAGAGAAGCAAAATTTAAGGTTGTAGTAGATGCCGTTAATTCAACAGGCGGTATAGCAATCCCACAATTATTAGAATCTTTAGGAGTAGAGTGTATACCACTATATTGTGAGCCTAATGGTCATTTTCCACACAATCCTGAGCCATTACCAGAACATTTAACTGAGATATCAAAACTTGTTGTTGAGCATTCAGCCGATTTAGGTATTGTAGTTGACCCTGATGTTGATAGATTGGCTATCGTAAATGAAGATGGAAGCATGTTTGGAGAAGAATATACTTTAGTGGCAGTTGCTGACTATATTTTATCAAAACATAAAGGAAATTCAGTTTCAAATTTATCATCATCCAGAGCTTTGAAGGTTGTTACAGAAAAGCATGGAGGAGTGTATTTTTCCTCAGCAGTAGGAGAGGTGAATGTTGTAGAAAAGATGAAATCTTGTGAAGCCGTAATTGGAGGCGAAGGAAATGGTGGTATAATCTACCCAGATTCACACTACGGCAGAGATTCTCTAGTAGGAGTAGCTTTGTTTTTATCTCATTTAGCTGAGAAAAAAATGAAATGTTCGGAGTTGAGAGCAACTTACCCCAATTATTTCATGTCAAAGAATAAAATTCAATTAACTCCTGAAATCAATGTAGATGCTATTTTAACAGCTATGGCTAATAAATATTCTGATGAGAATGTAACTACAATTGATGGTGTCAAAATTGATTTTGAAGAAGATTGGGTACACCTCAGAAAATCAAATACTGAGCCTATCATTAGAATTTATACTGAAAGTACAAGCTCCGAAGCTGCAAATTCCTTAGCATTGCGTTTTATGAATGAAATTAATGAATTGACTTAAAATTTAAACCATGAAAGTATACTTAGATAACGCTGCTACCACACAAATAGACCCAGAAGTAATTGAGGTTATGTTACCAATTTTAAATAATGGTTTTGGAAACCCATCATCTATTCATTCGTTCGGAAGAGAATCTCGTTCTCTGATTGAGAAAGCACGAAAAAATGTAGCTCGTCATCTCAATTGTACTCCTGGTGAGATATTTTTTACTTCAGGAGGAACAGAAGCCGATAATATGGCTATTCGTTGTGGTATGATAGATTTGGGAATTAATCATGCTATAACTTCAAAAATTGAACATCACGCTGTTGGTCACACTCTTGAAGATTTAGCTTCTAAGGGCTTGATAAAGCTTTCCTATGTTAATCTTGATGATAAAGGAATTGTGGACCTAGAGCATTTAGATGAACTATTGAAAACCAATCAACGCTCATTTGTTTCTTTAATGCACGCTAATAACGAAATTGGCAATCTTTTGTCTTTAGAGAAGGTAGCTGATATTTGTGAAAAATATGATGCTATTTTTCATTCCGATACTGTTCAGACAATGGCTCATTACATATTTGACTTAAAGACAATAAACATTCATTTTATTACTGGTGCTGCTCACAAGTTTCATGGCCCTAAAGGAAATGGGTTTTTATATATAAATGAAAATGTAAAGATTAAACCTTTAATATATGGAGGGGGGCAAGAGAGGAATATGAGAGCAGGTACTGAAAATGTTTATGGAATTGTTGGTTTATCAAAGGCTATGGATGTTTCTTATTCAGATTTAGATGAGCATAGAAAACACATTGAGTCTTTAAAAACACGAATGATTGAAGGACTAAAGAAATCAATTCCGGGAGTAGAATTTAACGGTGAAAGTGCCAATATTGAGAAGTCATTATATACTGTTTTAAACGTTATGTTCCCTCAAACCGATATAGGAGAAATGCTATTCTATAATTTAGATATTCTGGGTATTGCTTCTTCAGGAGGAAGCGCCTGTTCTTCAGGAAGTAACTTAGGCTCTCATGTTCTGCGAAATATTGGTGCAGATATGACAAGACCTTCTCTAAGATTTTCGTTTAGTAAATTTAATACTGAAGAAGAAATTGATTACACAATCAATCAACTAAAATCACTATTCAGCTGATTAAATTCTTTTTTCTTTCCAAAGAAATATGAAAATACAATACTCTTTTGTGGTAAAGAGGTTTTATAGTCTTTTGGTCTTTTCTTTCTAAATTTTTTGAGGAAAGTATAGTAATGAATGTGTGCCTTTAGAATGGCGAAAATGTGATGTGGCTTTTTGTCTAAAATCATTTTTGCACTAGATATCCCATCTAAAAGCATTCGAGTAAATAGTATTTTGAAGCGATTTTTTGGCTCTAGATTTTTGTAGAGCATCAAAAGGTTATTTCTGTAATTTAAATATGTTTTGAAATAGCTTCCATTCTTTAATGTTCCGCCACCAACATGGTAAACAGTTGATTGAGGAATACACATGATTTTGTAGCCTTTATTTTTAAGTTTCCAACAAAGGTCAATTTCTTCCATGTGCGCAAAGAAATCCCAGTCAAAACCACCAACTTCATAAAAGGCAGAAGAACGTAAGAATAGGCATGCTCCACTTGCCCAAAATACTTCAATAGGATTGTCATATTGACCCTTATCTTCTTCTAAATTGTCGAAAATTCGACCTCTACAATATGGATAGCCATACTTATCGATGAATCCGCCACATGCACCGGCATATTCAAAGTGGGTCTTTTCGTCGTATTTTTTGATTTTAGGCTGACAAGCTGCAATAGATTTATCTTTTTCCATTTGCTCAATAATAGGGGATATCCAATTATCAGTGACTTCTACATCTGAATTCAGTAATATGTAGTAGTCTGCACAAATGTGCTGAAGAGCATTATTGTAACCGCCTGCATAACCAGTATTATCTTTATTCTCTACAATTTTTACTGAAGGGAAATGCTGTTCTACATAATCTAAAGACTGATCGGTAGAAGCATTATCAGCAACATAGATTTCTGCTTCTTTACTTTTTAGAATAACATCTTCTAAAAATTTCTTTAGCCAATGAAGTCCATTATAATTAAGGATTACTACTGCTACTTTTGGTGCTTCCATCTTCTATGCGACCACAACCAATAGGCTGGGTTTTTATTAATATCTTCTTCTAGTTTTTTAGAATGTAAGTTTGTTATTTCACCCTCTTTGGTTTCCTTAGGATTTTCTGTTATTAATTCAAATTCAATTTCATAATAACCATGACTTTTAGGGTTTACTCTTACGAAAAATACAGGACTATCTAATTTTTTAGCCAATTTCTCTGTTCCCAAAAATACAGGAGTTTTCTGATTTAAAAAACTAATCCAGCAATTTATCTCTTCAGAGGAGGGAGTTTGATCACCAACGATACCAATTAAACGGGCTTTATTTCCCTTTTTAAGCAAATACCGTACACTTTCCTTCATGCTTACCATTCTGGCACTGAGTTTTCCTCTAATACCTTTCATTTTATTATTCCAAAAGCTGGATGATAGCTCTTTATAAATCGCGACCATTTGATTGTTAAAATGCATGGATGTTGCTAGTAAACCCCATTCCCAATTTCCATAATGTCCCATTACAACAATAACGTCTCTATTTTCATTGAGATAGTTTCTTATTAAGTTGTCATTTTTAAATGAAACTCGTTTGGATAATACAGCTTTATTAATAGAAAACAACTTTAGGGATTCTGCTAGTAATCGTCCAAAATAGCGGTAGAAATCATGTGCAATATTTTTAATTTCTTCTTCTGATTTATGAGGGAAGGAATTAGATAAATTGCTTAGAACAACTTTTTTCCTGTACCCAAGTATTTTCAGAAGAAAAGTGAACTTCCAAGACAGTATATTCAACCACTTTATTGGGTAGTAAGAATAGAGTTTAATAATGAAATACAGTACGCTGTTCAAAAGAAATTAGTTTGGATTTTTGAAGTAATCGAAAGGAGATCTTTTTCCTTCATCACCGCCGTCGTAATAGTTTTCTTCAAATCGGTTAAGCCAATCTGTGTCTGATACTTCACCAGATTTATTAGAATAAACCAAGCGGTATTCATTAGGCATGTTTTTATTGCTAAAAATGAATTTAATATCACGTTCGCTGCCAATATTGTAATAATGCCAAACTTCAAATGGTTGAAATTGATTTGGTAACACTTCTTCAGAAATAGAATTTGGTTGACCGTATGAAAGATATATTCTTCCTCTATCTGACAAATACCCTTTTTGAAGACCATTTCCAAACTTTTTATTTACAGCTTTTACTTTATTGCGGTAGTTTATCCAAGTAAACTCTGAGTCGAAAGGACTTCTCTCTTTCCAGAAGTTGTAAAAGTAATTTTGAAGCATATTTAAATCATCATAGTTTAGTTGATTATCCGCATAAATACTTTCTGTTATAGTTTGAATAGGGTACAAATAATTAATGAAAAGTTTAAGAGAATCTTTATTTGTTATTCTTGACACAAAAGTGCCATCAGCTCCACTAATAGTATCAACTATGTCTTTATTCACTTTATAAAAAACCTGTTTTTGAGAGTGGATAGTTTTGTTGTTCTTATCAATAGCAGATGATTCTAAATAATAGGTGCCAGTAGGAATATCTTTTAAAGAAAAGCTTGCTAGTATTGGAGTGGTTTTACTATTGCTTTTTTTGTTTAGCGCTAAGTTATTTATAAGCTGATTGTTGGATTGAGAAATAACTTTAGTCTGAAGGAGGACAGCTTCTTTGCTTCCATTGTAATACTCATAGTAAAAAGTGATTTTATTATTGTTACTATTGTAAAAATTAGAAATAAAAGGTACTAAATCATAGCCGGATTTACTTAAAATATTTACTTCTTTGGTGTCAGAATAATTATCTACTAATTGAATAGTTGAAAATCTATCTTGAGTTTTGATTGTCAAGTCTTGTTGGTGACTGATTGCATTATCACTATCATTATTGTCTTTAATGTTAAGTTTCAATTGATAATCTCCATCGGTTAAAAAATACCGTTGTTGGTCAATGAATACAAAATCGATATTAGAAGTGTCATCAATTTCTGGGCTGCTGAGATTGTACTTATCGAATAATGCGCTACTATCATTAGATATTAATTCAATGGTAATTACTAATGAGCTTTGAAATTTATTATTATCGTTTAATACATAATTGACACTATTTCCCTCTATTGAAAGATAGGTTTCAATGTATGTTTTATTTTCAGATTGGAATTTACCGACATCAAATTGAGCATTTACTGACTGAGCGTGGCATAAATGGCTTATAAAAAACACCATTAAAAATGTGTATATACTTGAGGAGATGAATGATGTTTTCACTATAAAGGAGGCTAAAAAATTAATCTTAAGCTAAGTTACGAAAATATAATCAGTAATTTTTGCGGTTAATGTGTGTGTAAAAACCAAAAATATTTTACTTTTGCCGTCCGCAGGAGAGATGGCAGAGTGGTCGAATGCGGTGGTCTTGAAAACCATTGTACAGCAATGTACCGGGGGTTCGAATCCCTCTCTCTCCGCAAAAACCAGCACATTGTGCTGGTTTTTTTATTTAAAAAGGTGAACTGTTCCCGTTAGTATTCTAGTGTTGTAAATAAGCTTATAGGTGTATAATCCGTCAGCTACTTTATTCCCTTTAAATGTCCCATCCCAATAGGTGTCTGCATTATCGGTGCTGAAAATTAATTCACCCCACCGATTGAATATTGAAAATGTATACTCTAAAGGAGTGAAGTTGAGTACTGGTTTCAAGCCATCATTTAGAGCGTCATCATCTGGTGTGAAAGCAGTGGGAACATGAACTATTTCATTTACGGTCTTTCTTATTTTTATGTTTTTATAAACGCTATCTCTACAGTTATTGGAGTTTTCTGCAAACAAAATTATTTGTAAAATAGTATCAAATTCACTAGTGTAAGATTTCTCAACAGAGTACGCATTGCTTTGTTGACCATTTCCCAACTTCCATGTGAAGTTATTATCAGTTTTGATTGATATGTTTTCAAAATACATTTGTTGAGAGTTTTCCGAATTACCTAAATAGTGTACATTGAAATTAGGCTCTGGTATTGGGTATATATTTACATAAAGTGAATCTGTTACATGGCAACCGTTTAATGAGGCGATAGCTGTAAAGTATCCGTCTTTATGAACTTCTTTCATTGTATTATTTGAAAAATCACCATCCCATATTACTGTACCGTTTTATTCTGCATTTAAGAGTAATAATTCTCCTTCACATATATTTTTATCATTTTCAATGCTTAGTGATGGAGAAGGTTTAATATCAATATTTATTGAGTCAACTTCTACACAACCGTTGTTATCGGCAGTTACTTTGTAAGTACTTGATTGAGTAGGATTAAATGAGGTGTTATTAATAACATTATTGTCCCATGAAATGGTAGTTCCTGTTGAAGAATTAGCAGATAGAATAACTTCGTCACCTTCACAAATAGAAGTATCCTGTTTAATATTCATAGATAATTCTGGTCTTGATGAGACTGATATTTTAACACTATCCTTACTGATGCATCCGTATTTATCAGAAAAAACGGTGTACGTTTTTGTTACTATTGGTGCAAAGGGTATGCTATCAGTTACACCATTATTCCAATTAATAGTTGCATTAGAAGGGTTTTCTGCTGATAAAGTAACTTCAT